>SXGT01415703.1_pt1 | contig 18000 bp, 16 predicted proteins | sample 3176221 | NCBI WGS metagenome assembly SXGT01 (sample SAMN11356862, study PRJNA531348) | freshwater metagenome | isolation source: freshwater sample F1-120 | place: China: Fuxian Lake, Yuxi | collected 2017-12-25
ACCGCGGGCGGCAAGAACATCGCGCCGAAGAACATCGAGGCCTCGATGAAGGACTTCTCCGAGGGGCTCGTGACCGAGGCCATGGTCATTGGCGACCGGCGCAAGTTCCTCTCGGCCGTCGTCACCATCGATCCCGACAAGGCCAAGGCCGTGCCGGGCGCCGGCTCGGGTCCTGCGCACGACGATCCGGCGGTCATCGCGGCCGTTCAGCGCGCGATCACTCGGACGAACGAGGAGTACGCGCAGGTCGAGCACGTCCGCAAGTTCCGCATCCTGCCGCGCGCATTCACCATGGAGAACGGCGAGCTCACCCCCACGCTCAAGCTCAAGCGCAAGGTGGCCGCTCAGAACTGGTCGGCCGAGATCGAGGCGATGTACGCCGAGTAAGCCGGTCTCGCCAGCTTGCGTCATCGCCTTTCGGTCCGCACACTCCCGCCGCGATGCGCCTTCCGCGCCCCACGGCCCGTCACGCTCCGCTGCTCCTGCTCATCGCCATGCTGTGCTTCGGCACCATGGCGTTCCTGTCCAAGCTCGCCACACGGCACTACGACGGCCCGACCGTCGCCTGTTTCCGTTTCGGCATCGGCGTCCTGGTCGGTCTCTTGCTCGTGCTGCGACGCGGACGCGGGCTGCGGCCGCACCGGCTCGATCTGCTCGTCACGCGCGGCGTGCTCGGCGGCGGCGCCGTGCTCATGTACTTCCTGGCCATCGAGCACCTCGGCGTTGGGCTCGCGACGCTCCTCAACTGCGCCTCGCCGCTGTTCGTCGTCATCGTCGAGCGCTTCTTCCTCGACGAGCGGCTGAGCGCCCGCACCTTCGCCGCGCTGCTGCTCGGGGCGCTGGGCGTCACACTCGTCGTCGTCGGTTTGCCGACCGGCGGCCAGACGTTTTCAGGGGCCGGCGTCTGGATCGCCGTCGGCGCGACCTCCGCGCTGCTCTCGGCCGGTGCGATGACCACGGTACGTGCGATGCGACGCGGAAGTCAGCCGGAGTCGGCACTGGATATCTTCGTCGTCTTCTGCGTCGTCGGGCTGGTCGTCTGCGCGCCACTGGCACGCACGTGGCACTGGCCGGCGCCGGTGGACGTGCCCGTACTGCTGGGCGTCGGTCTCGCCGCAACGGCCGGGCAGCTCTTGATGAACGCCGTCTTGTCGTTTGTCTCCGCGACCGTCTACGGCATCGCGACGCAGCTCATCGTCGTCATCTCGGCGGTCCTGGGGGCGCTGCTGTTGGATGAGCCTTGGACGCTGCTGTCCGCGCTCGGCGCCGTCGTGACCATGGCGGCCGCGGTGGTTGCGACGGCGCGCTACGCCGAGCGCACGGCGGAGGCGCCTGGCCGCGCGACGTAGAGCCGGGTCAGCGGTCGAACGAGCCGGTAGTGGACGTCCTCGAAGCCGGCGTCATGCAACATGCGCTTGAGCGACGACGGCGCATAGACGCGAAACAGGCCGCCCGTGCGCTCGCGGACGAGAGACTCCAGCGCCTCGATCTCGAAGGGCAGGGCGGTCAGCGCCGCGAGGTAGAGCGCGCCATCGGGCTTGAGCACCCGCCGCATGTCGCTCAGCGCCACCTCGGGCCGCAGGTAGTACTGAAACGACACCAGGCACGTGATGGCGTCCAGCCCGCCGTCCTCGAACGGCAGGTGGTGCCCGTCGCCCACGACGAGCTTGCCGCCGAGGCCTGGCTTCTTCGCGCCCTGGAGCAGCATGTCGCGGCTGAGGTCGAGTCCGAGCCCCGTGCCTTCGCGGAGCTTGGTCAGCAGCTCGCCAGTGCCGCAGCCCAGGTCCAGCACGCGACCGGGCCGCTCGCCAAGGTGGTCGAGCACCCGGCGTTGGATGGCGCCGAAGTAGAGCTTCTGCTGGACGGGGTTGTCGTAGAACGCGCTCCACGCGCGGAAGATGGCATCGACGAACGCGCGATTCTCGCTCACGACACCACCTCCGCCACGTGGCTGCTCGCCCTGGAAGCTACTTGAGGAGCCAGGGAATGCGCTGCGCCCCAACGAGCCAATCGAGAATGAAGCGAATGGGCTGAAGCAGCGACAGCTCGCCAGCAGCACCCGGCTTGGGTGCGCCCGCGCACGTGGCGACCTCATCGGCGCACGGCTTGCCGGGGCCCTGCGACTCCTTGACGCACGCAGCGTCACCCGTGGGGCACTGCTCCTGGAAGCAGAGCTGGACCGCGGCGAACGCCTTGCATGCGGCGTCCGAAGCGGCCTCTGTGCACGCGGTCTGGCACTTGGCGTCCGCGCCACAGCCGACGATGCAGGTGTTCATCGCCGTGCAGGTCCCGGTGCCCTTGCACTCGTTGCCCGTCGACGTCGCGCCGGTGCACTTCTCGAAGAGGGCCTTGCACGCCCCGGTCGTGGCCGCGGCCTGGAGGCAGGACGAAGCGTTGTCCGGGCACTCCTTGCTCAGGCAGGCCTGCTCCTCGATGAAGATGGTGAGGCCCTCGGTGGACCCCTTCTCCAAGCAGCTGTTCTGGCACGCCGCGTCCGCCTTGCAGCCGACGGCGCACTGGAGGATCTGGATGCAGGTGTCCTTGCCGCCCGCGAAGCAGCCCGCGAACTCGGTGATGCACTTCTCGAAGATGCACGCCGACGTTGTACAGCCGCTCTTCTGCTTGCACAGCTCGAAGGCGCCGATCTTGTCCTGCTCGGCCTGCGAGAGATCCTCGGCGCACGCGGTCTGGCACGGCTCGTCGTTGGCCGGGCACTTCTGTGCGCACGGGTAGAACTGCCCGCACGTCTGAGGCTTCCCGGTGCCGCCGCCCGTGTCGGTCTGGTTGGGGATGAACGTGTCCTTGGGCGGGCTGGTGTCGCCCGTCGAGCCGCTGGTGGTACCCCCGGTCGTCGCGTCCCCGGTGGCGCCGCTGCCGGTGGTCCCCACATCCGGGAGCACGAGCGCGTCGTCCCCGGCCGTCGTTGCCCCGGTCCCGGAACCGCCGTCGCCGGTCGTGGTCCCCGCGCCCGTGCCGGTCCCGCTCCCCGCGTCCGCCTTGGTTCCCGACTTGGCCTCACAGGCCATGGTCCCGACGGCCATCACGGCCACGAGACCTGCCACCGACATCCGCTCCCAGCTCAACTTCAACGTTCGCATCTCAGCCTCCACCATCAGAATCTCTGTCGCTCACTATCACTGTCGCTCATTCGCCGCCGCCCACACGTCGCTGCGGACGCGGCACTATACGGAGCCCGAGATCCGAGTGTCAACGAGGAACCGAACGAGCGCGTGCGCTTAGGAGCGGCGCAGCAATCGCTGGCCCATCCGGAAGAAGTCGCCCGGATTCATGGGCACCGGGACGAGGTCCGGTCGTTCGCTGATGAGCACGACCGTGGAGCCCAGGTGGAACTGTCCGAGCTCGCCGCCGCGCGCGATCTTGACCGGGCGTCTCAGCGCCTCGTCATAGTGGGTGCGCCGGCCGCTGTTGGTCCGGATGTCGGTGTAGCTCGCGGTGATGAGGCCCACGTTCGTTGCGCCGACCTTGACGACCGCGAACTTGCCGAGAGGTCCATCGATATGCGTAATCAGCCGCTCGTTGACCGCGAACAGCCGGTCGACGTTGTTGACGCCCATCGCGTTCACCGGGTACAGGCGGCCAGGCACGTACCGAAAGCGCGTGATTTTGCCGTCGGCGGGGCTGTGGATGCGGTGATAGTCGCGTGGGGAAAGGTACAGTGTAATGTACCAGCCGTGCGCGTAGACCGCCGTGTCCGGAGCGGAGTCCAGGAGCTCGTCAAGCGCGTAGGAGCGTCCCTTGACCTGATCGATACGCCCCTCGGCGACGCGTCCGACATTGAGCACGCGTCCATCGACGGGACTCACCGCGACGTCGGGATCCGGGTCCACGACATGGATGCCCGGCTTGAGCGTGCGCGTGAAGAAGGCGTCGAAGGTCTCGAAGGACTCGATGGGGTCGGCCACCTCGGAGAGGTCGACTTTGTACTGCTTGACGTACCACGCGATGACCGCGCGCAGGAGCGGCTTGGGGACCTTGGCCTGCGCAAAGCGACCCACAATGCGGCTGAAGTCGTTGGTCGAGATGGCCTCGAGGAACACGCGTGTCGCTGCGGCCTCGAGACCCGTGGTGCGCGAGGGTAGGGCGCTGCGGAGCCGTTCGAGCATCAGCTCAGCTCTCCGGCGTGCGGGATGTGGGCGTACCTCAGCAGGCGCTCGTAGCGCGCGGCGACCTCGTCTTGCCGCACCGCCAGCAGCCGCTCCAGTCCAAAGCCCTCGACGCAGAACGAGGCCATGACGCTGCCGATGACGACCGCGCGGCGCACGTTCTCCGGAGACAGGTCTCCGGTGCGCGCCAGCCAGCCCATGAAGCCGCCCGCGAACGTGTCGCCAGCACCCGTCGGGTCGAGGACCTGATCGAGCGGGACCGCGGGTACCGTGAACACGTCGTCGTGACACAAGAGCACCGCGCCGTACTCGCCGCGCTTGATGATGACGGTCTTCGGCCCGAGCGATTGGAGCTCCTTGCCCATGGCCAGCACCGACCGCCGATCGGTCAGCAGGCGACCCTCCTCGTCGTTGATGACGAGCCCATCGACCTGCCGCAGCACGGCAATGAGCTCGTCGCGCTTGCCGCCAATCCAGAAGTTCATGGTGTCGAGGCCCACGAAGTGCGGCTTGCGCATCTGGCCGAGCACCTCGTGCTGCAGCACCGGGTCGATGTTGGCGAGGAACACGTACGGGACGTGCTGGATGGCCGGTGGCACCTTGGGACGGAACGACTGGAACGCGTTCAGATACGTGAACAGCGTGGTGCGGTCGTTCATGTTTTCGTGGTAGCGGCCGCCCCAACGGAACGTGTCCTGCGTCGCGTCTGTCTCGAGGCCCGCGAGATCGACGCCGCGCTCGGCGAGCAAGGCCCGATCGCGCTCGTGGAAGTCGCGCCCGACGACACCGACGAGGTGCGGCCGAACGAAGAAGCTCGCCGCGACCGAGAAATACGTGGCAGCGCCGCCGAGCTGGTTGGGTCGATGTCCATGTGGGGTCTCGACGTCGTCATAGGCGACCGAACCGACGACCAGGAGAGGGCTCTTTGTCATGGGGCCTCGTGGGTGAGCGGTTTACGCCGCGGCGGCGTCCCGCCGGGCGAGCAGGAGAGCGAGTCGTTCGCGCGTGACCGGCGGGACGCGGTCGGGCGCGGTCATCACGGCGGCATCGAGCGCATTGGGGCACGGGCAGGTCCCGCGAACCGACGCAGCCACGGCCGGCACAGCGGCGCGAATGAGCGCCTGCGCCTTGTGCACGTTCTCGAGCAGCGTCTTGACCACGGCGTCCACGCTCACGGCCTCCTCCGAGGCGTGCCAGCAGTCGTAGTCGGTGGACATGGCGATGGTCGCGTAGTGCAGCTCGGCCTCGCGCGCGAGGCGGGCCTCCGTGACGTTCGTCATGCCGATGACCGAGACGCCCCAGGTCCGGTAGAGGTGGGACTCGGCGCGGGTCGAGAACTGCGGGCCTTCGATGTTGAGGTAGGTGCCGCCGTCGTGGTGCGGGAGGTCTAAGCGCTCCGCCGTCTGGCGCAGCAGGCCACGCAGCAGCGGGCAGATGGGATCGGCCAGGCTCACGTGCGCGACGAGGCCGTCGCCGAAGAAGGTGTCCGCTCGAAAGCCACGCGTGCGGTCGATGAACTGGTCGGGGAACACGAGGTGGCCCGGGACGATGGCCTCCTTCATCGAACCGACGGCGGAGACCGACAGCACGGCCTCGACGCCGACCGACTTCAACGCCCAGAGATTGGCGCGATAGTTGATCTCGCTCGGGGTCTTGCGGTGCCCGCGGCCGTGACGTGGGAGGAACGCGACGGCGACGCCGTCGAGCGTCCCGAGCCGGAGAGCGTCCGAGGGCTCGCCAAAAGGGGTCGCGATCATCCGCTCTTCAGTGATGGCGACACCCGCCATGTCGTAGAGCCCGCTGCCGCCGATGATTCCGATGCGTGTCATGCCACCCTCCGCCGTCGCCGTGTAGCAGGGACCGGCCCGCAGTGCAATGGTTGTGCGACGCCGCGGTCAGGTCGCATCGATGCCGACGACGCTCCCGGGCTCGAGGCGCGCGATGAGATCGCGCGCGGCCGCCTCCGCGCGGGCCTCATCCTTCGAGTCGAACGTGAGCTTCGTGCGGACCTCGCTCGCCTCGCGCTCCTCGGGGAAGAGCGGGTAGCTGCCGATGTCCACGTCCGGAAACGCGGCGACCGTCGCGTCGATGTGGGTCACGATGCTCGACTCCACGACCCGCAGGCACACGACGCGGCCATGGAAGCGGCTGGACTGGAGCAGAGAGCGCATGAGGTCGAAGCGCTCCCGCAGAAAGCGGGGCACGCCTGGGAAGATGGTGACGTTGCCGACCTGCACCGTAGGCCAGTGTCGCTCCCCATCGCCCCAGTAGAGGCTGGCGTTCGCGGGGACCCACGCGAGGCGTGCGAGCGAGTCGACCCCGGTGCGCCCGCGCTTGAGCGCGTCGATGCGCGCGACCAGCTCGGGATGTGGCTCGAGCGCGACGTCAAAGGCCTGCGCGATCGCCGCCATGGTCACGTCGTCGTGCGTGGGCCCCAGGCCACCCGCGGTGAAGACCCACGTGTACCGCTCGGACGCCCACCGCACCTCGCGGGCGATCTCGTCAGGCACATCGGGGATGATGACCACCCGGGCCACGCGGACGCCGAGGCCACGGAGCTCCTTGACGAGGTACGGCGTGTTCTCGTCGACGACCTTCCCCGACAACACCTCGTTGCCGATGATCACGATCGCGGCGGTGGTCGTGGTTGCGGCCGTGGGTTGCTGCGGGGTCACTTGCCGCCGAGCAGGTCGTGGACCTCGGAGTATTGCCCCGACATCTCCAGCTCATCTTTGCTGACCGCAAACGTCAGCCTCCACTCGCCGCCGCGAAAGCCCCCGAACGCCTTGTGCCCGTTGCGCTTGAGGAACTTCCAGCTCTGACCGTTGGACCACTTCTGGAGCTCCTGGAAGTCCTTGAAGCGCTTGCGCTCGAAGTAGCCGCAGGCCGGGCAGAACTCGATGGCGCTCGACTCGCGCGTGAAGTAGCCCGAGCCGCAGCCGAGGCACCCCATGTCGGCGAGGTCCTCGACCGGCTGGCCCTTCTCGTCGACGTACTTGCCCCCACCGCCGTAGTCGATGGCGAAGTCCCCCTCGCGCGTCAGGCACACCATCTCCAGCCCACGCAGCGCGCGTGCACTCATCGGACACCTCCTTGGAGCGACATGGCTCGCTTGGCCCACTGCTCGAGCATGCTCGGCAGAGTGAACTGCACGAGCCGGTTGGTGATGGCGCTGGGCACGAACAGCGAGAGACCCACGTCGATGGTGTAGGTCGCCCGGGTGCGTTCGGGGCTGAGCGCCTCGAGCTTCCAGCCGCCGTCGTTCTTCTTGAAGAGGCCCGACTCCTTGAGCGTCCAGGTGAGCGACTCCGGCCGCTTGCCGGTGAGCGTCAACACGTAGTCGAACTCCTTGATGACCTGGATGGTGAAGCGGACCTCGAAGACCTCCCCCGTCTGCCGGAGGACCTGGATGCGCTTGACGTCCGAGAGGAACTCCGGATAGCGCGCGAAGTCCACGACCAGGTCATAGAACGCCTCGCGCGGAGCGTCGATGTCGATGGTTTTCAGGGCGTTAGGCATGCGGCTCCCTTCAGCGTCGCGCTCGCGTTCCACGCCGAGCATGGCAGAGGCCGGCCTGTGCGAGCAAGGGCAGCCGCGGGGCGGTTCCGGTCACCCTCAGAGCCCGGATGACGCGGACCTCGACGCACGGCGCAGCTGTTGTCGGCGTCTCTGGAGGCAACTCCAAGCCGCGAGGACGAGGACGGCTATCGCCGCGCACAGGGACTCGCTAGCCGGGCCTGCCTGCCGCGCGACCGAACAGCCGCCCTCGACGTGGGTTGGCGATGGCGAGGCGGTTGGGACGTCCGTCGCGTCGGGCCGCAGGTGCGGCTCCGCTCCCGAGCCTAGCTCGCTCGCGGAGGTCGACTCCGGCGCGATGTCTGCGGTGGACTCGGGCGCCGCGTCGCTGGCCGGTAGCGCCTCGCCCAACACCGCGGCGTCGACCGTTTCGACGGCCTCGCCCAGCAGTGCGGAATCCGGTGGCACGGCGACGTCGGGTGCCGGTGCGGCTTCCGGTGGCCCGACGGGCTCCGCGGCCACAGGCTCCGCGACGGGCGCCGCCTCGGTAACGGGCTCTGCCACCGGCTCTGCCACCGTCTCTGCTACCGACTCTGCTACCGGCTCGACCTCTGTCACGGGCTCTGTCTCTGTCACGGCCTCGGCCGCAGTGGCGAACTCCGCCCCGGTCACCGCCTCTGCACCCGCCTCCGCCCCGGCCTCCGCCACCGGCTCCGTCGCCGTCCCAGCCTCGACCGCGGGCTCGGGCGGCGCGTTGACGTCCACGACCGTCAGCGGCGCCGAGAGCGCGAACCCCGTCCCCGGCGCGCTTACGGTCACGACGCCGGTCCCCGCGGCGCCGCTCGCAGAGACCACCGCCTCGTAACGCCCAAAGCCACGGTAGAACGGCTGCACGGTCACCTCGCCGAGCGTCGTCGTCGCCTCCAGCACCAGACCGCTTCCGACGAGTCGCCCTGCGCTTGACCGGGGCTGAACCTCGATGACCGACAGATAGCCCGAGCCCAGCAGCACCGTGTCGGGCGTCACCGTGAGGCTCGACGTCGTGGCGTCGGGCACGGGCAGCGGGTCCGGAGCGACGAGGGTCACACGGCAGACGACGCCCGTCGGGACGCCATAGAGGTGTGGCTCGATGGTCGCCGGCCCGGGCGTGACGCCGGCGCGGACACGAAACATCCAGCCGTCGCCGTGGGTCGCCAGCGAGTCCGGGATGAGCGAGACGCCCTTTCCGACCAGAATCGGCGAAGTGACGGCCTTGACGGGATGGCCACCCGAGTCGCGAAGTTGGAGCGTGACGGTGAGCGCGTCCTGGCCGTCGGCGCGCATCGTCGCCATGCTCACGCCGCAGAGCGAGCGCGACGGCGAGATGACCTGAGCATACGCCGCGCCGTTGTTCAGTGTTTGCACCGCCGCAGGTGCCGCGAGCGTCTGCCCCGCGAACGCCAGGGTCACGACCGTCCCGGCTGGAAACGAAGCACCCGGCGCCGAGGCGATGGCCTCGCCGGCCTGCGCGCTGAAGGTCAGCGGGTCCACTGGCACGCCATTGGCCGTGATCGTCAGCAGCCCTGGCTCCGCGGTGACGGCCAGGTCGTTGTGGTCGCGCAGGAAGGCCGCGTAGCGGAACTTCCCGAGCTGCACGGCGCCCCCATCGAGGTACAGCTCACCGAGGACGCCGAAGCTGCGCGTCAGGTCGAGCAGCGGAAGGACCTCGAGGGTCGGCTGCGCCAACAGCGCACCGTCGAGCGTCACCTTCGCCACGACGGTCCCGGACAGAGACGGCGCCGGCATCTTCGCGACGTAGCGACCCAGACCGTCACCGACGGCCGTGACCGCGCTCGTCCCAGGAGTCGACACCGTAATCGTGTGACCTGGGCCCAGGAGCGCGCCGTCGGGCGCGTGCGGCTCGACGACCCACGCATACGCCGCTCCCGGCCGCACGAAGGCCGGCACGGTCCAAAGGCGCGGGGCGGCGGACGGGGTGCGCAGCCGTGGATGCACCGGCAGGGCCTTGCCATTGACGCGCACGGTGACGAGGGCCTCGGTTCCCTCGGCAGGACCGGCGACGATGTCCGCGGCGTACGTGCCCGGGGCGATCGTGGTCGTGGGCCCCAGCGTCGCGCCGGTCGCCTCGAGCACGACCGAGGTCACGGCCCCCGCGACGGTCGACGGCGTGACCTGGACGCTCGACGCTCCGACGGTCACCCATGCCGGCTCCGTCACCGAGTACAGCGCCCCGGTCACGAGCGACTTCAGCTCGGTGTAGCCGCTCGGCCAACGGAGCGTGAGGTCGACGACCTGGCCCGCAACATGACACGGCGGCGGAAAGACGAAGCGCAGCTCCGCGACGGTGGCGCTGGCAAAGGAGCCCCCGCCCGTGACCCAACGGCGACGTGCAAGACCGCCACACGTGGCCGTGACCTCCAGGCCGACGGCGCTTGGCGCAGTCGCCGTCGCCGTCGCGCGCAGGCTGAGCGCGCCCGCGGGCACCGGCGCGTCGTTGCGCAGCAGGGTCAGGCGCCCGTCCGCCTGAGCCTGGGCTAGATCCGGGTCACCGTCGCCGTCCCAGTCCGCGGCCGCGACGCCCCGCGCGTCGTTGTTCGCCACGGTCGCGATCGTCCAGGTGGCCGGAGGCGGGCTGAACACGCCGGAGGCGCTGCCTCGCAGCACCACGTTCGGCTGGACGTCCGGGTTGGCGAGCCACGCGGTCGCCGGGATGTGGCCACCAGACACGAAGAGGTCCACCCAGCCGTCGCCGTCGAGGTCCTCGAACAGCGTCCCCCACGTCGTCTGATAGCCGGTGTCAGCCCACTCGACGCGCGCCCCCCGGGCCTCCGTCACGTCCTGCCAGGCGCCGTTCGCCGTGCGCGTCTGCAGCAGTCCGCGCCCGATGCTCGTCGCGAAGAGGTCCACCTGGCCGTCGTCGTCGAGGTCGGTCAAGGCCAGCCCCATCCCGTAGACCGCCTGCGCAAAGCCGCTGCTCTCGGAGACGTCGGCAAACGTCCAGCCACCGGCCGCCGTGGGGCCGTCGTTGCGATAGAGCTCGTTGCTGCGCGTGAACATGCCGAAGTCGTTGACTGCCAGCAGGTCCAGGTCGCCGTCGCGGTCGACGTCCGCCATCGCCACGGCCAGTGTGCAGCCGCGGCCATCGACGCCGAACTCGACGGCGCGATCGGTGAAGCGGCCCGTCCCGTCGTTGATGAGGAGCACGTTGCGCTGGCAGAAGTGCGCGGGAAACGAGACGCCGTCGATATAATTGCCGACATACACGTCCACGTCCCCGTCACCATCGACGTCTCCCGGCGCCGCCGAGACGCTCCATCCGGCCTCGCCCGGCAGCGCCCACGCAGAGACGTCGGTGAACTTGCCCTTGCCGTCGTTACGCAGCAGCGCGTCGGGGCCTGGCCTCAGGAGCAGGACGTCGTTGTCGTCGTCGCCGTCCATGTCGAAGGTCGCGATCCCTCCGACCTGCAGCGGCGCGGTGGCCGGCACCAGCGCGGCCTCGTCGAGGACCCACCCGCCCGAGGCGCTGAGGAAGAGCACCGGCGCGATCGATGGCCCGACCAGCGCGAGGTCGAGGTCGCCGTCGCCGTCCGCGTCGAACCAGGCGACGCCCCCGCCGATGGCCGGTCCCGCCGAGCCCCCAGGTCCTTGCCAGCCGAGCGTGCTCGAGAGGTCGGTCAGCGCTCCCACCGCCACGGCCTCGCGCGCGCTCAGCGCCAACAACACGAGCATCGGGAGCCGACGGCAGAGGCGAAGCGACATCAGGCGAGGACTCTACGTGTCCGCGTCGCGCCGTGAAAGCTCGGCCAGCACCGCCTCGCTGTGCTCGCAGGCCAGGCGGACCCAGCGCTCGTGCAGCGTCGCGCGGCGCTCGGCGGGCAGATCGGAGGCGCATCCGAGCGCGTGGCGGCGGGCCGTGGCGGCCGCATACGCACAGATCCCGACCGCCACCGACAGATTGAAGCTCTGGACGAAGCCCATCATCGGGATCTTGAAGGTGCCGTCGGCAAGCTCGCGCAACCGGTGGGTGACCCCGGCCTTCTCGTTACCAAAGGCCAGACAGGTCGGCTGGGCGAAATCGAGCGTGTCGAGCGTGTCGGTGGCATCGAGCGCGGTCACGAGGACGCGGTGGCCCGTCTGGCGCAACGTCGCGACGGCCGCGTCGACGTCGGTGTGTCGGGACACGTCGAGCCACTTGTCGCAGCCCTGGGTGATCCGCGGATTCGGCTTGAAGTGGACGCCCAACTCCACGACGTGCACGTCCTGGAGCCCCATCGCCTCCGCCGTGCGCAGGCAGGCGCTCATGTTCTGCGGGTCGTGCACGTCCTCGAGCAGCAGCGTGAGGCCGACCAGCCGCTGTGACAGCACGGCCTCCAGACGCTCGAGGCGTCGCTCGCTCACCATCGCGAGCAGTCGCGGATCACCGGGCGCCGTCACGCGCGGTCAGTCCAGCCGTCGCACGAGGGCCTTGAGCACGTGGCCGGCCATGTCGGGGTTCTCGCGCAGGCGCCGCGTGCTGTAAGCAAACCAGTCCGCGCCGTAGGGGACGTAGACGCGTACGCGGTGACCCTCGGCCACGAGCCCGTCCAGGACGCCCTCGATGGGGACGCCGAGAAGCGCCTGGAACTCATAGCGGTCGCGAGGCACGCCGCGCGCGACGACGTGCTCGCGCAGCCCGTCGATGAGCGCCCGATCGTGGGTGGCAAAGGCGACGCGCGCGCCACCCTCCAGGAGCCGGAGCGCCAGGCGGAGGTAGCTCGCGTTGATCTCCGCGGCGTCGTGGAACGCGATGCTGCGCTTCTCCTTGTAGATGCCCTTGCAGATGCGGACGTCGGTGCCCGTCGCCTCGGCGAGGAGCGCCTCGACGTCATCGGCCGTACGGCGCAGATACGCCTGGAGCACCGCGCCGACTCGCGTCGACTGGCCGCGCAGCTCCCGATAGACGGTCAGCGTCGTCTCGGTCAGCGTGGCGTCCTCCATGTCGAGGCGCACGAAGCGGTCGGAGGCCGCGTCGACCACGCGCTGGAGCAGCTCCCGGCACAGGGCCAGGTCGAACCGCGCGCCGAGCTGACTGAGCTTGAGCGAGACGCCCGCGTGCACCTGGGCTGCGTTGAGCGCGTCGAGCAAGGCCACGTACTCGTCGGTCGCTGCGCGTGCGCCCTCGGCGGTCGTGACCTCCTCGCCCAGGACGTCGACGGTGGCCGCAAAGCCGCGCGCGTTCAGCGCACGCACCGTGGCCATGGCGTCGTCGCGCGTCTCGCCGGCGATGTAGCGGCGGGCCACGGCCCCCACGACGCGGCGAGGCACGAGAGGCAGAGACTTTGCGACGAGCCAACCCAGCACGCCCGAACTCTAGCAGCCGGCGGGTGCCGTCGCCATTTCGGGGGTCGGTCAGGGATTGGTACGCGTATTGTCGGGCTTGTCGGGGCAGTTCGGATCGTCGATGTGCGCGGTGCAGACCTTGCCTGTCCCTTGCCACGCCGAGAAGTTCTGAACGTAGCACTTGCGCTTCTTCTCGATGATGGTGTTGACCTCGCCTTGCCGTGTAATGTCCACGAGGCAGCCGTAGGCGCAGCACTCCTTCGAGTAGCCGGCCACGGGGACCTCCTTGCACTGGATGAGGTAGTCGCAGTAGGCCCGACAGACGCTCACCTGGCTCGGGTAGGCCTTGCCGTACGTCGTGTCCCAACCGGCGCAGGTGGCGGGATCGAGCTTGGCCTTGCCGTGCGCGGACGGGGCCTGACAGACCTTGACGTTGACCGAGGTCCCGTAGACCGGCGAGCCGGTGTACTTCGGGACCTCGCACGTCTCCCACTGCGCGCCGAGGCCTTCGCAGACCTTGATGTGATCGCAGCGGGGCAGGCAGATGGGGTTGGGCACGCCGCTGAACGCTGCCGGGAACTGCACGCAGTAGGCCTCGACCGCCCCGACGGGAGGGCAGGGCGTCTTCTCGGCCGTGCAGGCCGCGGAGCAGAAGCCGAAGGGAGCGAGGTCGTTCTTGGCGCACAGCCCGGTCGCGCAGTCGCCGTCAGTCGCGCACCGCTGGCCGTAGCCTCCCGCGGTCGCGGCACTGGTGTCCGCCGTGACCTCGGCGACGGCGTCTGAGCCGGTGCTGCTACTCGTGCTCGCCGAGCAGCCGACGAGCCCGACCAGCACGACCACGCCCCCGACGCGGCTCACTTGGCCGCCGGGACCGCTGTCGCGCCGAACGCGAACGTCATACTCCAGCCCTCGACGCCGCCACTGGTCTCCAGAGTGACCTTGGCCAGCAGGTCCGCGAGGCTCACGGTCTTTCCCCCGAGATCGAAGCCGATGGTCGCGGCGTAGGCCTTGGGCAGGAAGCCCTTGATGAAGCCGTCTTTGAGGATCTTCTCGCTGTCGGTGCTCAGGATCGTGCCGGCTGCGAGCGCCTCCTTGAGCCCGATCTTGACGTCACCGACGGTGAGCACGAGCCCGTCTTTGGGCGTGGTCACGAAGCACGGCGCGGGGACCGTGGGGTTGGCGTAGCACGCGGCGCTGAGCTTGAGAGCGACCGAGTCGAACAGGACCGGCGGGGCCTGCGGGTCGTTGCCGAAGGCGCACGACTGGATGACCTTCTGCGTGTCCCGGAGGCAGGTACCCTGGCCCAGCGTGACCGACGTGGTGCCCGCCTCGGGAACCGGGCTCGCGAACTGGGTCAGGACATCGAGCGGCGCGGTCGGGTCGTTGAGGTTCTCGGCCAGGATGCTGTCCACGGCCGCGTTCACCGGCAGGCAGTCCGAGCCGGGCACGCAGAGCGACAGCGTGGGCGTCAGGAGGCTGATCGTCGTGATGCGGAACATCGGCTTGTCGGTCGCCGGGCCCGCGTCGAGGGGCTGAGACTGGTCTGCGCCCAGATCCAGCGACGTGTCCTGGCCCTCGTCGAGCGGCGCGGGGACGTCGTTGGTCGGCGTATCGTGCTTGGGACCCTCGTCCAGCGGAGGTGGCGAGTCGCCCCCGAGATCGGCGGGCACGTCCAACGGCGGGACGATCGGGACGTCGCCCGCGGCGTCCTTCGGCAGGTCCGCGCCGCCGCTCGTGTCAGTCGCCGTCACGTCGGAGCCGCTGGTCGCGGTATCCGCCGCGCCGGTCTCCGTCGTCGCCGCGCAGCCGAGGCCCATCACCAGAGCCGAAGCCAGGAATCCGCCCGCAATTCGCATCATCATGTGCACACCTTGAACGCCTCGACCCCCTGCGCGGGTAGCCCCAAAAGCACGAGCCACCCGCCGCGGCGAGCCAAGGTTCCGCCGTCCGTGAGCCGTGGCGCAGTATAGGGAGGTGAGGGTGTCCGCGCAATGTTCGGGCGATTGGGTTCCGCTACTGGACGTCGATGGACTCGATGCCTGCGCACGGGCCGACGGTCACCTCCAGGACCGGCGCGGCTCCGGACGGTACCAGCACGCGGACCCCGCGGTAGGTGTCGCTCCCCGTGGGCGCGTCCATCGTCAACGACGCCGGTGCCACCAGCGCGATCCGGCAGGCTGCGACGCCGCGGCCACGGACGTCGATGCGCACCTGCTCTGCGCCCGCGACGACCGGGATGGACAGTCGGTCCTGCGGTCCGGCGGCGGTGGCCTCCCGCCAGCGCCGAAGGGCCCGATAGTCCACCGCGGGCCGGTAGGCGACCACGCGCGTCCCGCCCCCCGGCGTCGCGAGCGTGGCCTCGCTGTAGACGACCACGGCGTTCGCGTCCTGGGTCATCGCGGCGGACGTGACCAGGACATGCGTGTCCCGCTCGCGGGCGGCCTGGGCGCGCTCCATCGACTGCGGCCGCACGCGATAGAAGTAGCGGAAGCCGGAGGTCGCGTTGCGACAGACCGTGCCGTGGACGCGGCGGTCGACGTCGACAGCGGGGATACCCACCACGTCGACGACCTCCTTGGCGACGGCGCGTTGCGTGACCATCCGGCAGGCGGCGCCGACGTCGTCGAGGCCCGAGGTGTCGCGCGTCAGGCCCGGGATGACCAGCGCCAGCGCCGCCGCTGCGAGCGCGAGGCGGACGGGGAGTCGATCGGCCCACGCGCCGAGCAGGCGATCGAGGCCCAGTGCCGCGAGCAGCACCAGCGGCAGCGCGACCAGCACGAGATAGCGCAGCGCCAGCTCACGTCCGAGGAGCAGGGCCGCGAGGACGAGCCCCACGCCGAGGCCGAGGGTGAGCAATCGCTCGAAGGCCTGGCCCGTGCGGCGCCACGCGTGCGCGGCTCCGACCAAGGCGAGACCCGGGAGCACGACCATGAGCCACGGGATGCCGAACATCACCGGAAACGCGCCGTAGAGCCGGCGCGTGCCCATGCCGGGGAGAAACGCCGCGGCGGCGTACTCCAACAGGCTCGACACCGCCGGCGGGTCCACGGCCTCGCGCCGGGCGAAGGCCACGTGCTCCGCATCGCGCACGGCCAGGAGCCCGAGTCCCAGCGGAATGAGCGGCACGGCAAAGGCCGCGAGTGCCGCCAGTCCGGTCCGCCACGAGAGGCGTGAGCGCACCAGCACCACCGTGACCGCGAGCACCGGCAACGTCGCCAGCGCCGTGACATGAAGCGAGAGCGTCGTGGCCGCGAGCGCGGCGGCGGCCCAGAGCCACCGCACGGAGCCGCCGCTCGTTACGCGCTCGACGGCCACCAGGAGGCCTGCCACGAACACCGGTAGCAGGGTCGAGTGCCAGAGCCAGAGCTGCGCGTCGTACCAGAGCTCGGACGCCACGAGCCAGGCGAGCGCAACGAACGCCACCTCGAGCCGAACACGGCGACGCAGCAGGACCACGGCCAGGAGCCCGAGCGCACCGGTCGCGAAGATGACGAAGGCCCAGCGTAGGAACAAGGGATCCGGGGAGAGGGCGACCAGCGGCGCGAGCAGCAGGTAATACAGGGAGCCCAAGTTCAGGCCCGTGTCGGAGAGTGCCGGGCCCTCGAACGGATACGCGCGGCCGGTGACGAGCCCGAGGGCGCGCGTCAGATCGCGCTCGACGTCCACGTTGAAGGCCGCCTCGTCGCTCATGCGGTAGCCGTGGATGACGAGGTTCAGCAACAACAGCGTGCCGACGCCGACCGTGGCCAGCGTGCGCCGAGTGAGTGGTGCGCGTCCGTCGGTCGAGGTCACGTCGCGGCTATCTTGAACCGTGCGCGAGGGGCCGCAAGTCCCGGCGACCGCGCGCGCGATCCGTGCTAGCGTCGCCGCGTGAGCGACGAGACCCGCACCTCGGGCGGCTACCAGCCCCCGGCCAACCTCGACGCTGAGCGCTCGGTCCTCGGCTCCTTCCTGCGGGACCCGGCGCTCATCGGCGTGCACGGCGACGGGCTCGAGCCGCACGACTTCTACCTCGAACGGCATCAGCTCATCTTCAACGCGATGCGCGAGTGCCTCGAGCGCGGCACGGGGCTCGACCCGGTGCTGGTGGCCGAGGAGCTCCACAAGACGAAGCACCTGGAGGCCGCGGGCGGTCCGGGGTACCTCGCGGAGCTGGTCGACGAGGTCGGCACGACCGCGATGATCGCGAACCACATCACGCTCGTGCGCGAGAAGTCGCAGCGGCGCCGGCTCATCTCGGCGGCGACCGAGGTCGCGAGCCGTGGATACGCTGTCGATGTGACATTGTCAGAGTACCTCGAGGAGGCCGAGAGCAAGGTATTCCAGGTGCTCATGGGCTCACGTGCCAGTCCCATGCGCTCGCTGCGGGACGTGCTGCACCTCACCATCGAACAGATCCAGCTGATGCTCCGCGAGGGCGGCGCCGTCGCCGGGCTCAGCACAGGCTTCGACGACCTCGATCGCATCACGCTCGGCCTGCATCCGTCGGACCTGACGATCGTCGCGGCCCGGCCCGCGATGGGCAAGACCGCGTTCGCCATGTCGATCGCGACCGACGTTGCCCTGCGGCAGCAGAAGCGGGTCGCCGTGTTCTCGCTCGAGATGAGCTCCGAGCAGATCGCGATGCGCATGCTGTCCGGCGAGGCGTGCGTGAACCTGAAGGACATCCGCACCGGCAAGCCGCGCATGGACGACTGGCGTCGCATCATCGAGGCCTCGGATCGCTTGTCGATGGCGCCGCTGTTCATCGATGACTCGCCCGGCATCACGCTCGGCGACCTGCGCGCGCGGTGCCGGCGGCTCGCGCTCGACGGCGGTCTGGACCTCGTCGTCATCGACTACCTCCAGCTCATGCGCGCGCGGTCGGACAAGGTCTCGCGCGAGCAGCCAATCGCCGAGATGAATCAACAAAAATCGTGGACCAACTATTGGGCTCGATACCAGCAGGACCTGTGATGGCCAAGGTTCCGAAAATTATCAAAGTGCCAGAAGGTGAGGCTTGGGTTTCAACTGAGAACCCACTCGGCGAGATGGGCTACTA
>SXGT01758853.1_pt1 | contig 17999 bp, 15 predicted proteins | sample 3176221 | NCBI WGS metagenome assembly SXGT01 (sample SAMN11356862, study PRJNA531348) | freshwater metagenome | isolation source: freshwater sample F1-120 | place: China: Fuxian Lake, Yuxi | collected 2017-12-25
CTCTCCCAAAGGGAGAGGGAGTTGAATGCCGACTCGCCGGCAGAGATCGAGCGCCCAGGGCTCGCGGGTGGTGAACATGTCCGCCGAGCGCTCAATCAGATAGCCATCCCGCCGCTCGGTTTGCAGCAGACCGCCGAGTCGTCCGGAAGCTTCGAAAATCGAGATCTGAGCCGCCGGGGTCAGTTCCAATGCCCGATGTGCAGCCGCCAGTCCGGTGATACCGCCGCCGAGGATGGCGAGGCGGGGGGAAGAGGGCGGGGAGAAGGGCATGAGTGTATCTTAAAAGAAGGAGAGACGGAGAGAAGGAGAGATGGCGAGAAAAGCGGCGATTTGCCGCTTCTCCCATTCTCCCCCACTCTCCTTCTCTCCGTCTCCGCAGATTCCTCAAGAAATTGAGTAACAGCCTCCGCCCCTCCCCCGTCTTACCTCCAGGACCGACACTTTCACCGACCAAATGCCCCCAGAACCAAGTCACCGACAGTGGGTGCTCACCGCTCTCGAAGAGAACGAGAGTCGGCTCGTGCGCTATGTCTGCCGGTTGCTCCGGGGGGATGGGGAGGGGGCCAGGGACGTGGTGCAGTATGCGTTTTTGCGGCTCTGCGACCAGGCAGCGGAGGATGTGGGGGACCATGTCGAAAAATGGCTCTTCACCGTCTGCCGCAACCGGGCCCTCGACCTGCTCCGGGCCTGCGGGCGGCTGAAATCGCTTGAGGAACTGGAGCGGCAAGGGATCAACGGCCACGGGAAGACGGATGGCGACCCGGCGACGAGAGCCGAGGAAAAGGAACTGGCCGAAGTGCTGCGGCGAATGGTGGAGCATCTGCCAGCCGCCCAGCGGGAAGCCCTGGACTTGTGGATTGAAGGGTTTACCTACCGGGAGATTGCGGAAATTGTCAACAAACAGGAAGGGCATATCCGCGTGCTCGTCCACCGCGGCCTGACGACTTTGCGGGAACATCCCCGTGTGCGGAAGTGGATTGAGGATCCCCCAACGAAACGAAATCACATCACACGATTTGAGTCATGTCAGAAATGAATCCCAAACAATACGAACTGCCGATGCCCGAATCCGCAGAGCTGGAGCCGCTGGCCAAGGCGCTCGTGGCCCTCCGCCGCGACGAAGAGCCGCTGGCGCCCTCGGCCGAACTCCTCTGCCTGGTCGAAGAGCGGCTGAATGAACTCGAAACGAACACTCAGGGGAATGTCATTACCAAGGAGAAGGCCATGCTGAAGAATTCCACGGGCAGGTTTCGTTTACGGGACTGGGTCTTCATCGGCGGGGGCAGCATTGCCGCGGCGGTGGCGACGACGATTATCTTCTGGCCGGCGCCGAAGTCGGAGGTGGCCGTGCGGACACAGCCGAAAGCCAGTGTGGCAGTGTCGAAGTATTTGGCGGAGTTGGACGTGGACATGGAATCTGCGAGAGTCCAGGGAGATGCGACGCTTTATAATGGTCAAACGGAATATGAGGCGAACGAGAGAGCAATGATGTCTGCGATGAAGAGCTCTAGCTCTGCCAGAGCCGCTGTAGGTTCCGGCGGCGGCAAGGGGCGGCCATCGGGTGCTGGCGGGATGCCAGGCATGAATCCATCGAAATCCGCCGGTCCTGGTAGTGGCGGTGGCTATTTACCCAATTACCACGCTGAGGGCCTCCAACAGGGTGACGGCGAGCTTCCCACAGCGGACGGGCGCAATCCCTATCCCCCTCCGGCACTAACGATCAACCCAAGCGACCCGAAGTCCGCGGACGTTGCTCCGGCAACCAGTGCTGCGACAGCGAGCCTTGCGCCCAGCGATTTTGGCACAGCGACATCTCCCAAGAACGATTTGATGAAGTCCGTTGGGGCGGTAACTGGCACGGGCGTTTCGGGGCGGGGAGAAGCGATGCGCGGGAAGATGACCATGCGAGCCGGCGGACTAACGAAGGAAGAAGAGGAAGTGCATCGAATCCGCCTACTCCTCAGCCGAGAGAAGCAGAAGAAGAGTGTCGACGATCTCGCCCAACTCAGTGAAGGGGAGCCTCGCCAGACGAACCAGCACTTCGCCTTGGGATTTGCAGATCATGACCAAGTGGGTGGCGAGCAATACAACACCATCGTCGAAAACCAATTCCTTGCCCCGACGCACGAACCCCTCTCCACATTCTCCATCGACGTCGATACGGCGTCGTACTCCAACATCCGCCGCTTCCTGTCCGCCGGGCAACTCCCGCCGCCGGCTGCAGTGCGGATTGAGGAAATGGTCAACTATTTTGGCTACAGCTATGACCAGCCCAAGGGGAAAGAGCCGTTTGCCGTGAATATAGAGACGGCGGAATGCCCGTGGAATCCCGGCCATGTGCTGCTGCGGGTCGGCTTGAAGGGGAAGGAAATCGCACGGAAAGCCCGCCCGGCCAGCAACCTGGTCTTTCTGCTTGATGTCAGCGGATCGATGGCCGATGAGAACAAGCTCCCGCTCCTCAAGACGACGATGACGATGCTGGTGAACGAGCTAACGGAAAATGATCGCGTCACCATCGTCACCTACGCCGGCGACGCTGGGCTCAAGCTGGAGCCGACCTCCGGCGACCAAAAACAGAAAATCACCGATGTCATCAACAGCCTCTCTGCCGGCGGCTCGACCAACGGCGGCGCGGGGATTGAGCTGGCGTATCAGAAGGCGGCCGAGGCGTTCAACAAGGAAGGGACCAACCGGGTCATCCTGGCGACCGACGGCGACCTGAACGTCGGCGTCACCGGCGACGAGGCTCTCGTCAAGCTCATCAAGGAAAAGGCAGCCGGCGGCACGTTCCTGACGGTCCTCGGCTTCGGCGAAGGAAATCTCAAGGACGGCAAGTTGGAGCAGATCGCCGACAATGGCAACGGGATGTACGGCTATATCGACAGCGTCCGCGAAGGACGCAAGATGATGGTCGAGCAGCTCAGCGGCAGCCTGGTGACGATTGCCAAGGACGTGAAAATTCAGATCGAATTCAATCCCGCTCAGATTCAGTCCTATCGCCTGCTCGGCTACGAAAACCGAGTGATGGCCGCAGCGGACTTCAACAATGACAAGAAGGATGCCGGCGAAATCGGGGCCGGGCACACGGTCACCACCCTGTATGAGTTGGTCCCGGTCGAAGTGAGCCGCCAGAACAAAGAGCCGCGGCCCGATGTTGAGCCGCTCAAGTACCAGAAAGCAGGCGTCGGCATCGAAGCCAACACCCGTGTCCCTGTTCGCGACCCCAAGGCCCTCACTGAAGCAGCCGCCAGCGGCGAACTGCTGACGCTCAAGCTCCGCTACAAGGAGCCCGACGGCGTCGAGAGCCGGCTGATTGAATTCCCGCTCAAAGAGCGTGGCGGCCAGTTCAACTCCGCCAGCAAGGACTTCCAGTTCGCCGCCGCCGTTGCCAGCTTTGGCATGATTCTCCGCGGCAGCCAACACCGCGGCAGTGGCAGTGCCTCCGCCGTGGCCGAAATCGCGGCGGGAAGCATCGGCGAAGATCCCAACGGCCTAAGGGCGGAATTTGTCGACCTGGTCCGCCGGGCCGAGAAGCTGGGAATTAAGTAGAAGCAGAAAAGTAGGGTGCATGAGCGCCAGCGAAATGCACGCGTGAGACTGTTAACTATCGGGGAGAGTCCGCTCCGATGGCGAACGTAATACGCGTGCATTTCGTGTTACTCATGCACCCTACTTTAGCCCCCGCAGCACCCGCAGGTTCACCACATCCCACTCCTCCCCCGCGGCGTTCTTTTCCTTGGCCGTTTCCAGGTACATGGGAACTTTGCGAAACCGCTTATCCGCCAGCAACTGGCGGAAGGGTTCCAGGCCGAGCTCTCCTTCGCCAATGTGCTCGTGGCGGTCGACTCTTGAGCCGAGTTCCCGTTTGCTGTCGTTGAGGTGGAAGGCTTTGATGAGCCCAATGCCGACGGCTTTGTCGAACTGCTTCCAGGTCTTCTTGTATTCATCCGGCGTCCCGAACGGATAACCGGCGGCGAAGGCGTGGCAGGTGTCGAAACAGACGCCGAGGCGGCTTTTGTCCTTGACTCCGGCCAGCATCGCCCCGAGCTGCTCGAACTTCCAGCCGAGGTTGCTTCCTTGTCCGGCAACGTTTTCCAACAGGGGAATAGCCGCGAGGTTTTGCGAACGGGCAGCGATTTCATCGAGGGCCTTCACGACGAGGGCAATCCCCGCGTCTTCAGTGCCCGTCGTGTGTGAGCCCGGATGGACCACCACATAGGGAATTCCCAGTTGCTCCGCCCGCTGGAGCTCGACGACCATTCCCTCCACGCTCTTTTGCCATAGCTCTGTCGCCGGAGACGCCAGATTGATGAGATACGACGCGTGTGACAGCGGATGCGTGATCTTCTTCTCGGCCAGCGCCGAGCGGAACTGCTCCACTTCCGCCGCCGTAATCTCTTTCGCCCGCCACTGGTTGTTGTTCTTGGTGAAGAGCTGCACGCAGTCGCAGCCGACGGCATGGGCGGCTTCGACGGCCTTATAATAGCCGCCAGCAATCGACAGGTGCGAACCGAGCAATGGCATTTCAATTTTCCATTAGCGACAATAGGGCAAGAATGTTTCTGACTGAAATTGAAGGGCGGCAGTTTCTTATTTGCACCGAACAGAGTGGTGACGAAGACCGCTTTCTCGGCAGTTGGCGGGCGTGGTGCTTCTTTGCATATGACTCCAAGGCAAATATCTACCCTGCCGAATCGATCCCTGATGGCATTGTAGCGCAAGAGAGCATCGTCGGTGAATTCGGGAACACAGAAGAAGCAGCATGCCAAGCCGTTACGCAAGTCTTGCGCAGAGTTGTTGCGACCAGAAGCCTGGACGGCACAGGTTTCTTCTCCCCACCTGCTGGGTTCACCTATCCGCAAGATCGATTTCCGCCAGAATCGCTGGAAGGCCAATCCGAATAGCCGTTCCGAAATGTGAACCGAAAGTTCCTTATCGAGACTCGCAAGCAGTCACAACCCCACAGCATGAGCGGCGTCGACCGCTGGCCGCTGAATGACCTGGGACGAATTGGGAAAGTGGCAGTTTACCTGATGGTCAGATTCCCAGCCAGTTCCGGATGCCCAAGCGAAAGATGATCCCGATGGCGGAGATTGCTTCACGGCTGTTGATTTTGGATTGCCCTTTTTCGCGGTCGGCGAAGAGGATGGGGCTTTCGGTGAAGCGAGCGCCGGCCCGCTTCAGGTGCCAGAGGATTTCTTCCTGGAAGGAATAGCCTCGGCTCCTGATGGAGTCAAAATCAACTTTCCGCAGGAGGTCGACGCGGAAACAGCGGAAAGCGCCGCTGCAATCCTTGGAGCGCAGGCCGAGGAGCCAGCGGGCGTAAGTATTCACTCCCCAGCTCATCAGCCGCCGCTTGAAGGGCCAGTCTTTCACGCCGCCGCCGGGGACATACCGTGAGCCGATGGTGACGTCGGCGGTTTCCATGCCGGCCAGGAGCGCCGGTATGTACCGCGGATGGTGGCTGAAGTCGGCGTCCATATTGAGCATCAGGTCATAGTCGTGCTCGATGGCGTATCTCATGCCGGCGATGGTCGCCGTTCCCAGGCCAAGCTTGCCCGCCCGATGCAGGCAGTGGAGGCGGGGCTCGGCCTTGGCTCGCTCATCGCACCACGAGCCGGTACCGTCGGGAGAATTGTCGTCGATGACCAGGATGTCCACCTGCGGGGCCACTTCCCAGATGGCATCGACGAGCAGCGGCAGGTTTTCGATCTCGTTGTAGGTGGCGATCGTGACGAGCGTGCGCGCGGGGCGAGTTTCGATCTGGGGCGGGCTCGTCGTCATAGGGGCAGTTACGAGGTGTAACATAGGGGGCTGGTTCGTGCTACGCTGCTAAGGAGTTTGTCGCTTAAAGATAGGTCGCCAAACTACATGCGGCTGGCGAACTTTGCCAGCGAAACTGCCGTAGAAGTCGGACTTAGAGCCAGATCCAAATACCCTCACCCCGGCCCTCTCCCAAGGCGAGAGGGAGTAGCTCGTGATCAGCGTGATGGAGCTGACAAAGCGGTTTTCGTCGGGCGGCCAGGATGTTCTGGCGGTCGACAGGCTTTCGTTTGCGGTCGTGCCGGGAGAGGCGTACGGCCTTCTCGGGGCCAACGGAGCCGGCAAAACCACTACTCTCCGCATGATCCTCGGCCTCTTGGAACCGACGAGTGGCTATGCGGAGGTGGATGGCTTTCGCACCAGCGAGTCCCCCGACGAGGTGAAAAGCCGCATCGGGATGGTCTCCACGTCGGCGGGGCTTTATCAGTGGCTTACGCCGCGCGAATTGCTGCTGTTCTTTGCCGACGTGTATGGCCTCGACGACGACACGGCCCAGAAGAGCCTGGACCGCTTCAGCCAACTCTTCGATTTGACCCCCTTCATCGACCGTCGCTGCGCCAGCCTCTCCACCGGACAGAAGCAGCGAGTAAACCTGGCCCGCTCGATGATCCACGACCCGCCGGTGCTGCTGCTCGATGAACCGACTCGCGGCTTGGACGTGGTGGGGAGCAAAGTCATCTTCGATTACATTGCGGCGGCCAAGAAACAAGGAAAAAGCGTCATTGTCAGCACCCATCGGCTGGATGAGGCAGAGCGATTCTGCGACCGCTTCGGCCTGTTGCATCGGGGCCGACTGATGCACGAAGGGACGCTGCCGGAATTGCAGTCCGCGACGGGTTGCACTTCGCTCACGGAAATGTTCCTGCAGTCCATGCCGCTGTGCGGGCAGGGGGAGGACGCCGCTTGAGCGACCAGTTTCCGCCACCACCGCTTCCCGTCAAGCAGAGCCTCCGCGCCGAAGTCCGCCCCATGGTTCGGCTCTGGCGGCTGACGCGGAAGGAGCTGCGGGAAACTCTGCGGGATCGGCGGACCATCATCACGCTGGTGCTGATGCCGCTGCTGGTTTATCCGCTGCTCAGCGTCGCCTTCCGCCAATTCTTCTTTTCCAGTTCCATCAAACCGACCGACCTCGAATGGCGGATAGGGGGCGACAGCGAACAGACACTGAAGGAATTTTCCAGGCATTGGGCAATTGGCAGCCAGGTCATTGAGGGAATTGATGGGCCCGAACAGGATCCTCCCAAGGTGTCCTGGGATACCAAACCGATGCTTGAGGAAGCGGTGAAAAAGGGAGACATCGACCTGGCGGTGCGGTCCAAGGTCGTCCCCTCGGCGGGCATGCCCGGCGGAGTGCAGGTCCAGTACGAACTGTACTTCCAGCGGGACTCCCTGCTCAGCCGCTCCGTTGCTAATTACGCCGAGCGGCGGTTGTGGGCTTTCGATCAAGCCAGCTATTACGACCGCTTGCGGAATCGGTCGCAAAATGGATTGCCCCATGCCGTCTGGAAGCGGCGGTCGCTAGCAGGTGAAACCGGACAAGTGGTTTCGATGGCGACGCTGGTGCCGCTCATTCTCATCCTGATGACGATCACCGGCGCGGTGTATCCCGCCATCGACCTGACCGCGGGCGAGCGGGAGCGGGGAACTCTGGAATCGCTGATGGCGGCCCCGCTCCCCAGGTTGAGCATGCTGATGGCCAAGTATTTTGCGGTGCTCACCGTCGCGCTGCTGACGGCGGGGGCGAACCTGGCCGGGATGTCCATCACGGTCTACAGCACGGGCCTGGGTCCGATGCTGTTTGGCGATAAGGCGCTGACTCCCGCCGCGATCATCATTGTCCTCAGCCTGCTGATCCTGTTCGCCGCCTTTTTCTCGGCGCTACTCCTGGCGGTGACCAGCTTTGCTCGGAGTTTCAAGGAAGCGCAGGCCTATCTGATTCCGTTCATGCTGCTGGCCATTGCTCCCGGCTTTCTCAGTGTGATGCCGGGCATCGAGCTCAGCGGGGTGCTGGCGGTGGTGCCGCTCGTGAATATGGTGCTGCTGGCCCGAGATGTGTTGCAGGGAACGATCAATCCACTGTTGGCGGGAGCAGCGGTTGTTTCCACGGCGCTCTATGGCGTGGCCGCGCTCGCGCTGGCGGCCCGCATCTTTGGCAGCGACGCTATTCTCTACGGCAGCCAGGGAAGCTGGGCCGATCTCATCCGCCGGCCCGAGGAGCTCCGCGATCAGCCGAGCCTGGCCGGCGCGGCATTGTGTGCCGCGGTGGTGTTCGCTCTGCAGAACGTGCTCAGCGGTCTGCTCGCGCTCGGCTCCGCCGCGATGCCGCTGGAAACCCGCCTGCTGCTCTCGGCGGCCCTGGGTGGAATCCTGTATCTGGTGGTGCCGCTGGCAATCGCGAGGCTGCAGTTTGTGAGTCTGGCGAGGGGATTCCAATTGACGCCCGGACAATTCCTGGCGTATCTTGGCGCGCTCTGTCTTGGACTTTCCTTGTGGGCCTTTGCACATGAGATTGTGCTCCTGACGCAGCACCTGACCTGGCTGAGCGTTGACCTGAAAAAGTTGGGGACTGGCGACTTCTTCGAAAAGATCAAGCATCTCTCGCCACTCCTGCTCGTGGGAACCACGGCGATTGCCCCGGCCGTTTGCGAAGAGTGGTTCTTCCGCGGCTACCTGCTCGGCTCGCTCCGCGGACGACTGCCCGGCTGGGCCGCGATTGCCGCAACGGGCATTCTGTTCGGCCTGTTCCATGTCATTGTCAGCGGCGGCGTAGGGGGCGTTCGATTGTTGCCTAGCACGCTGATGGGGCTGGTGCTTGGCTGGGTCTGCTGGCGAACGAAGAGCGTCTTTCCTGGAATGGTGCTGCATGCCACGCATAACGGCTTGCTAGTGCTCATCGGCCGCTTTCAAGACGACCTTGCCAAGGTTGGAATTGGCGTGGAAGAGCAAGAGCATTTGCCCTCCTGGTGGCTCGTCGCGGCCGCCGGCGGAGTGGCGATTGGGCTGGTGCTGGTGTGGTTGGGCACGCGGAAGGGTTTGAACAGAAAATAACGAAGAACGGCAGATGAGTTTGTACGTCGCTCGCGAGCGCCCTTCACAAATCTCCTTTGGTACCTTCGTTCTCTTCTGATCAAAACTCCCTTTGAGCTTGCCGAAACTCTGCTTCCGAGAGCTGCTTCCCTTCCCGCACCATCTGGAACGCTAGCGCCACTGTCGGCCAGCCAAGTGGCCGTAAAAGCTCATCGAGCCGTTCCGCTGGGCAAGAGCCTTTCATTTCCACGTGGGCCAGGTTCGGTCCCTGGTCGTAGAGATTCCCTTCCACTTGCCACACTGGTTCGCCCGGTCGGCTGACGAGGAAGAAGGAGCCGTCGGGCTCGATAAAGAGGCCGGGGACCAATTCCAATTCCGCGAATGCCTGGTCAAACGTGACGCTCCACGGCACAGACGCGGACTGAATGATGACGTGGAAGTGGAGCATCGCCTCGCGATTATACTCATTGCCCGCCCGCGGCGGCATGGAATGTGCTTTTGCCAGGACGTTGTTGCTGTCATTTAGTCTCCAGCCGCGAAACTACACGAGCCCGAAAACTGCTCTTGTAGATTTTTCAATCCTGGGACACATTGCTTACAGCATTGACCGGAGAAATGGGGTCGGGAGTCTTTGGCGTCGGAGTCCCTTGCCAATCGCGAAGACTTGTTCGCCAAAGACTCCCGACCCCCTTTCCCATTGACCCCATAACACGCTCTGCCCTCCGCCGCAGTCAGGATGATTGCCAACGAGGGCGCGCCGCAAGGCACGGAACAACTCCAGAGCCCACAAGCAGGGATGCTTGCCGCCCACACGGCGCTTCCCTGCCCGTTTCCAAGGAGGGAAGCCATGACTGCTGCCGTCACTCTCGTTCTGTTTGCCGCTCTGGCCGCCGCGGATGACCCCGTGGTGCTCGAATTCACCTCGGCCAATTGCCCGCACTGTCGCACGGTGGAGCCCGTCGTTCGCGGGCTGGCTGCCGAAGGCTTTCCCATCCGGCAAATCGATGCTGCGTCGCAGGGCAAGCTCGTGCAGCAGTTTCAGGTCCGAGGCTATCCCACCTTCGTTCTCGTTTCCGGAGGACGCGAAGTCAGCCGCATCGAAGGGAGCACGACGCGGGAGCGACTCATCGGCCTGCTCCGGCCAGTCGCCTCGCTGGAGTCCCGCCTTCAGGTGGAATCTTCCGAGCCCCGGAAAGAGCTGCTCGTCCGCGGTCAGTCGCCGTCAGTGAGCCGCCGAGAAGCAGACTCTGCCGCGCGAGTCCCTCATGCCGCGACGGTTCGCTTGCGGGTCAGTGAAGGGGCGACCGATGGAATCGGTACTGGGACAATTATCGACACGCATTTCAACGAAGAAGCCAAGGCCGAAGAGGCCTTGATCATGACCTGCGGGCATATTTTTCGCGAATCCCAAGGAAAGGGAAAAATCACGGTCGAGATTTTCACGGAGGGAGGCATTCGCAGCGTGGAGGGAACGCTTCTCGACTTTGACGACAAGCGCGACATTGCCCTCGTGACCATCTGGCCGGGAGTGAAGGTTGTGCCGGCTCAGGTGGCCCCGAAAAACTTTGTCGTCCGCTCGCAGGACCCCATTTTCACCGTCGGCTGCAGCCGAGGGAATGAGCCGACCGTCGAAGAGAGCCGAGTGAGCTCGGTCGATCGCCGGTTTGGCAAGCCTGCCTTTGTGGTCGAGGGAAGCCCTGCGGAAGGCCGCAGCGGCGGGGGCCTGTTCTCTGCGGAAGGTCTGCTCATCGGCATCTGCAATTCGGACATGTTCGAGGAGAACCAAGGGCTGTATGCCTCGCTTCCCTCGGTCCATTGGCAGCTCGACAAGTTCAATCTGCAGGCCATCTACGAGCGAGCAGCGCCAATGGTGGTTCCGACTTCGGCAACAGAGGCAGAGCCAGTTCCCCTGAACCCGCCTCCGGCCCGGCCCGCGCCCGCCGCGCTGGTGGCTAGCCAAAATCCAGTGAGTCTGCCGGAACTTCCCCGCCAGATGCCCCGGTCCGTTCCGCTCGTGGCGGAAAGTGGCACTCACTCCGGCGACGACATGGAAGTGGTGTTCATCGTCCGCTCCAAGAATCGCCCAGAAAACCAGAGCGAAATCTATGTCGTGGATAGCGTCTCCCCGGAGCTGCTTTCCAGCATCACGACGGCCGCCCGCAGCAGCGCCCAGGCCCGCGCCACGATACGACAAACGCAGTCCGCGGAGCGATTGGCTCGGCAAAACCGGGACAACGAGCAGCCGGTGGTGCGGGGACAACACAAATAGGATTGCGAAATGTCTTGTTCCCTAGGTCACTTTTTACAACCCCTTGTGACAGCACTCAGTGCTAGCTCCCACAATCTTGTGCACTACTTGCCAGAGATTTCTTGAAAGGTAAATTCACGCCGTCTTGCACCCAGCTCAGGCGGAGCGCGGTGCAAGGATTCACACCAGGTTTTGCATAGGGAGATCGCTTCAGCAAGTTCGCCAAAAGAAAAGGCGGCCGCTGAAGAGTTGGGCTGGTCATTACCGCCCGGCAGTCAGGGAGGACTCGCTGCATTTTCGCGCCGAATTCCCGCCGGTGCGTTGCTGCCGCGTGCTCTTGTGATTTCTGGGGCCGGTCGTCGCCACGAGCCGCAGCTCTTCTCTGCCGCACCTGTCTGCAGACGACTCTTGCGAGCTAGCCTGGTTGAATGCACGACGTTCCCGCAAGGGATTTTGCATTTTTTGACCCTCGTTTCCGCAGGGATTTCCAGCGCGGAAACGACACGTTGGAAAGGACCCACACTATGGCGACCAAGCCCCTCATCGGAATCAATGCGGACTATCGCGGCAGCAAAGAAGGCCCCCGCAAGGATGGACCCGCGGTCAGCTTCCTCCAGGCCGGCTACTACAACGCGATCCTGAAAAGCGGCGCCGTTCCCGTCATTGTTCCCCCCATGGAAGACGAGGACGACGTCGCGCGCGTTCTGGAGATTCTGAATGGCTTCGTCCTTGTCGGCGGCGGCGATCTCGATCCGCGCCGCGACGGCTTTCAACTCCATACCAGCGTCCGCCCGATGGATGCTCGCCGCGAGGATTTTGACCGCATGCTCATGGGTCAAATCAGCGAGCGGCGGCTGCCGGTCCTGGGCATCGGCGTCGGCATGCAGCTCCTCAACGTCTCGCAAGGGGGCAACTTGTACCTCCACTTGCCGGAGGACATGCCGGAAGCGATTCCGCACAAGGATCCGCAAGATCCCGAGCACCGCCACGGCCTGAACATCGTGTTCGGCACGCTGATGGAGCGGGTCTATGGCGACGGCGAAATCCGCGTCAACAGCATGCACCACATGGCCATCGACGAAGTCGCCGACGGCTTCATGGTAACCGCCCGCTGCCCCGACGGCGTCATCGAAGCCATCGAGAGCACCCAGGACGACTGGTTCGCCCTCGGCACACAGTTCCATCCCGAAAGCGAATCCGCCACCGCCCTCGATGTGCGAATCTTCGAGGAATTCGTCGACGGCGTCAAAGCCGCCATGAAAGCCCGGCGAATGATCACGGCGTAAACCGTAGCCACACGCGGCCCGCGTGTCGGCTACTTCCGTAAAATGGGGGCCATCGAAACAGCCTGCACGCGGGCCGCGTGCGGCTACGCCCACGGCTTGGAGTGGGCGTGAAATCGAGAAGCGGGGGACGGCCACGAAAAGCGCGAAAGGACGCAAAACAGGGACGTTCATAATCGGACTCCCTTTTGTGCCTCTTGGTGTTTTTCGTGGCCAACTGTCTGCCTCAATCCGTGTTCCGTCCGTGTTCATTCCGTGGCCTCTTTTTTCCTCTTCTTCCGAAAGAGGCGCGGATTTTCCGCCTCGAAACGGGCCTGCTCCTCGGCTTCACGTTGCTGCTCGCGGACTTTCTCGCGGGCATTCTGACGGAGCCGTTTGGCCTCATCGCGCTGCTCGCAAAGAATGGCGTCCGCGTCGACATTCGCATAATGGTGCTTCCGCTGGAGAACGAATTGCTGATGTTCTGCTTCCAATTCCTCGGCGGTCCGCTGCCGAGGGACGTCTGGCTTGTGGGTCAGCTCCCAAGCCGCCGCCCGCCAGTTCGAGAGCCCCGCCGCCGCCAGGGCGATGGCCGGCCGCATGCGGCTGAACTCCTCGGCCCGCGCGAGAGCCCGGCTGAAGTCGGGATCATTCTGGGCGGCATGAGTAATCGTGGCGTGGTCCACATCCACCGCCAGGGCGGCCTGTCTGCGGGATAGCCCCAGGCCAAGCAGAAAGCAGACTCGCGACTTGAGTTCGGCGTTGAGCTTGGGTGGCCGTCCGATCCGGGCGAGTTGGGTCAGGACCGAGAGAGGAGAAAGCTGTTCGTCATCCGCCCCTTCTTTTTTTTCCGTGGTGCAAAAGTCTCCGGGACCGGTTTCGCAAATGGTTGTTATTTCAGTATTTGCGCCGACAGCGTCCCGGAGTTTTGCACCACCCCCCTCCTCGCAAGTGGGGTCCGCGAGCGCTCCACTCTTCGCAACGACTAGCAGCTCACTCTGACTTTTCTCTGGCTCTTTCATGGCCTTTCTCCTGACGAACTAGATGTAAACTACTGTATACTTACTCCGCGAATAATACAATAGTACACTTGGCACCGTCAAGAGCCCGGCAGCCAGATTTGTCAAGATTTCTTGAATTTTATTTTAGCCCCACGAGGCGAGGGAATCCGCATTGTTCCGGGTCGCCGGAAGAAATGGCGATCTGTCGGAAGTTGCATCCCGCTAGAATGCTTTTGTGAGTTACAGCCTGCGGAGCCTGACGTGAACAACGATCGCAAACGCCGCTGGTTTCAGTTCAGCCTACGGGCGATGCTAGTGGTGATGACGATGGCAAGTGCAGGGCTGGGATGGCTAGCCTATGAGCGGAACGAAGTACGTAGGCACGAAGATGCTGTCGCGGCGATAAGGAAACTTGGAGGAGCAGTGAGGTTTTACAAAGCCAAGGCTTTTCGTCCTGCCTGGCTGCGGTTCCTGCTTGGCGAAACTCTACCTGGTCAGGGGATGGTTGTAGACTTCTATGAAACCAAGGTAACGGACACTGATTTAGCGATACTCGCTCGCGTACCAGAACTCAAACAACTATGGCTCAGCCGTACCCAAGTTACCGACGCCGGCCTGGTGCATCTTGCAGGTTTGCCGGAACTAGATCTGCTGTATCTCAGCGAAACACAAGTCTCCGACCAAGGAGTCAGTCAGTTGGAAAAGGCCCTGCCGAACATTGAAATAGTGCGATGACCTACAGCCAGAATAGCGAATGCCAAATTTCTCCATGCGCGACCTGCTGCTAGTGACAGTGATCGTGGCCCTGGCTAAGCGTTAATTGTCGTCCCCAGCACCGCCAGAAACTGCCGCATCCAAGCTGGATGCGCCGGCCAGGCGGGGGCGGTGATGAGATTGCCGTCGGTGTGGGCGTTGTCGAAGGTGGCATTGGCGGGGACGAATTCGCCGCCGGCGAGTTCCACTTCATGCCGGCAGGCGGGATAGGCGCTGACCTTCCGCCCTTTGATGACTCCCGCTGCGGAAAGTAGCTGCGCGCCGTGACAGATGGCGGCGATCGGTTTTTTGGCGGCAGCGAAGTGCTGCACGATGGCGAGGACGCGGGGAGTCAGCCGGAGATACTCCGGCGCGCGGCCGCCGGGGATGACGAGGGCGTCGTAGGTTTTCTCGTCGATGGCGTCGAATGTCGCGTTCAGGCGGAAGTTGTGCCCCCGCTTCTCGCTGTAGGTCTGGTCCCCTTCAAAATCGTGAATCGCGGTGGCGACCGTGTCACCTGCTTTCTTTCCGGGACAAACCGCATCCACCAGGTGCCCCACCATCAGCAGCATCTGATAAGGAACCATGATCTCGTAGTCTTCTACGTAGTCGCCGGCGAGGAGGAGAACTTTTTTGGGCATGGGAGTGAGGGGAGTGAGTTGTGAGTGGTGGAGTAGTAGAGAATACCACCAACCACTCACCACTCACCACTCACTCCTAAAGATGCACCCCAATAAACCGCTGTTGTTCACCCGGCTGCGGAGCAAGCGGCGGCTGGAGCCAGGGGATTTCGTCGCCGGCGGCGTAGCGGCGGCTGACAAAGTCTTTGAACTGGGCGACGACCTGGGACAAGGCTTCTCGCTCGCTTTTGCCGCGGCCCTCCATTCCGGCCAATTCCGCGGCTCGCGCGCTCACCATTCCTTCGGCATCACGCGGCGAGACGATGACGATGCAGTTGAAAACGGGAACGTCGGCCGGTGTCAAATCGCTCATGCCTTTTCCTTCTTTCCCCCCGGCAGAAAGGGCTCCAGCTTGTCCATCAGGAGAAAGACTCCCGCGACGCAGGTGCCGATGAGGTAGCCAGCGAAGGCGCCAAACACGACGGCGGGAAGAATCGAGCAGAGGGCGAACCCAAAATCGCCACGCGGGACAAAAAACGCCATGCCCGCGGAGAAGATGGGCATCAGAATGGCCCCCGCAATCATCGACGCCCGCCGCGGTTCGGCGTTATAGAACATCTGAGCCACGCAAATCACCATCACTTGCGTTCCCAGGAACAAGTAGACCACTGGCGGCGTATCCACCAGCCGCAGCGCCCCGAACAGACACGCCAAGGCCGTCATTAGCGCGAGCAAAGCTGCCAGACCAAATCGCTTTGGAACCGAGTAGACCTTTTCCCGTGGCTGGAGTGGACCGAACGGGAATTGCGATTTGTAGGGGAGCGGGTAGGAAGTCTGCCAGGGGGCAGCCGAATGAGCATTAGGAACCTGCGAATAGGCATAGGGGATTTGCGAATCCTCCATCACAACGGCATCCATCGCAACGGGCACAGGCGCAATGACTCCGCCCGTGGGCGAATCGGGTTTTGGCTCGGATGATTCAAAAGGCTCGGCCATTGGCTCCATTGTGACCCCCCCAGGTGCGGCGCGGCAAGCATGCTGCGTTCGACTCTCGACTTTGCCGCCGGGATAAATTGGAGAATCTACGTCGCCGCTGACGATAGAAAAAACATCGGGAAAATACCACGGCCTGGCGGATGATTCGCGGGCCAACTTGGCGGAAGGGATTCGCGGACTTAGATTTGGCCGGCACCGCGATGAATGTTCCTCCTCCCCATTTTCAGCTCTTTTCCCACGCCTCCGCTTCGCGCACTGCGGCTCATGCCGGCAGTGACGATTCTAGCGGCGCTTGGCGGTTCATCCTGAAGCGCGAGGACGGCCGCGTGGAAGCGGAAGCTGCCGATGAAGAGCCGGGAACTCCCGCGGACCGATTGGAGTTGCTGGCCATCGTCCGCGGCCTCGAAGCTCTCGACCAGCCGAGCCGCGTGACCCTCTTCACCGCCAGCCGCTATGTGGCTCGCGGACTGCGGTTCGGCTTGGAGAGCTGGCGGGAGAGCGATTGGCAGTGGGAGCGGTTCGGGCAGATGCAGCCGGTGAAGAACGCCGACCTGTGGCAACGGATTGACCAGGCGATGCGGTTCCACCAGGTGGATGTCCGGACGCCGCGGTATGACGCGCTCGACGACCTGAGCTTTACGCCGCCGGAGATCGACGAGACGCCGGACTTTCGGGAAGTTCCGGAGACTTTCGTGGAGCCTCGTGGGGGCGCGAAACCGCCAGCGTCGGGTTCCCGCCAGGTCCGTGTCAAAGGGCGCGAGTTCCGGATAGACAAGGGGATTGGAAGTTCATCTTCGACAAGTTCGACGCTTCCACGTCGCAGCCAGCCCCCGCCGGGAATTCTCGCCGCCGCCATCGGGACTCTCCGGCGGCTTTTTGGCGGGAAGTCGTAGGCCGGCCTTGCATATCCGGTCTACTTCCATCCGCTTTCTTTCGCGAATTCTTGGACAGCCTGGGAAGGCCATCCTACAAGTCGGCAACTCAACTGTTTATGCTAGGAGATGAGAACGTGAGGACGAGCGTTTCACTGGGTGGAATTGGGGCCTGGCTGGATGGCGGACTGGATACGCCGGAGCTGGTGCTCGGACCGCGCGAAATCGAGCACAATGGCCGCCGCGCGCTGTCGGTTCGGGCGTTCCTTCCCGACAGCCGTCAGGCGTGGGTGATTGACGGCTCGCATGGGGCGGCGGAATCGTCCCGGCCGATGCGGCGAATTCACCCGTCGGGACTGTTTGAAGCGATTTGTCCTATGACCAAGAATGAGAAACAAAAACCCTACCGGATTCGGACCCTCGATGACGGGGGGGAAACGACAACCTTGCACGATCCCTACTACTTTGAGCCGCTGCTCACCGACTTCGACCTGCACCTGTTCGGTGAAGGGAACATGCTCCGCGCTTACGAAAAGTTCGGGGCCCACTTGCGGGAGATCGACGGCGTGGTCGGCGTGAACTTTGCCGTCTGGGCTCCGAATGCCCAGGCCGTCAGCGTCGTCGGCGACTTCAACAAGTGGGATGCCCGTCGCCATCCTCTCCGCCGGCATAGCTCTGGCGGCGTTTGGGAGCTCTTCATTCCCGAATTGAAGGCCGGCGAGAAATACAAATTCCGCATCAGAACCAAATGGGGCGAGAACCTCGACAAGAGCGATCCCTTCTCTTTCGCTGCCGAACTGCCGCCGCGAACCGCCAACATCGTTTCCGATCTCACGACCCACGCTTGGCAGGATGGCGACTGGCTCCACCGCCGCGCCAACACCAACCAGCTCGAGCAGCCGATTTCCGTCTATGAGGTGCACCTCGGCTCCTGGCGACGGGACCACCAGCGGCACAACGGCTGGTTGAACTATCGCGACCTGGCCCACCAACTGGTGAAATACTGCCAGGATACTGGCTTCACGCATCTAGAATTGATGCCCGTCAGCGAGCATCCCTTCACCGGCAGTTGGGGATATCAGACGGTCGGCTATTTCGGCGTCACCAGCCGGTACGGCACGCCCGAAGACTTCATGTACTTCGTCGATTACTGCCACCAGAACGGCATCGGCGTCATCCTCGACTGGGTGCCTGCCCACTTCCCAAAAGATGCCCACGGCCTGCGGCAGTTCGACGGCTCCGCGCTCTACGAGCACGAGGATGTCCGCAAGGGAGAGCATCCCGACTGGGGGACGATGATCTTCAACTACGGCCGGCACGAGGTCCGCAATTTCCTCATCTCCAACGCCCTCTTCTGGCTCGATAAATACCACATCGACGGCCTGCGCGTGGACGCC
>SXGT01943194.1_pt1 | contig 17997 bp, 15 predicted proteins | sample 3176221 | NCBI WGS metagenome assembly SXGT01 (sample SAMN11356862, study PRJNA531348) | freshwater metagenome | isolation source: freshwater sample F1-120 | place: China: Fuxian Lake, Yuxi | collected 2017-12-25
ACGCGAGGGGGCCGTCCTGGCCCCAGCCGGTGACTCGGGCGTAGATCAGTCCCGGATTGGTGCGACGGAACGCGTCGGGGCCGAGGCCCAGTCTCTCGGCGACGCCGGGGCGGAAGCCCTCGACGAGGACGTCGGCCGTGCCGATCAGGCGCCGTACCTCGGTGTGGACCCCCTGGTCCTTCAGGTCGGCCTCGACGAGCCGACGGTTGCGGTGGATGTGGTCGGCAGCAGGCTCGGCGACGGCGAAGCCGCCCCGCTGGATGCGCACGACGTCGGCGCCGAGGTCGCCGAGGATCATCGCGGCGTGCGGTGCCGGACCGATGCCGCCCAGCTCGACGACCCTGAGACCGGCGAGAGGCCCGGTCATGAGGTCGGCTCCGCGAGGGCGTCGGTCCTCAGCGCGGCCCGCCTGAGCTTGCCGGCCTCGTTGCGGGGCAGCTCCGAGACGTAGTCGACCACGGCGGGGGCTGCGTAGCGGGCGACGCGGGTGGTGACGGTCTCGCGGACGAGGCGTTCGAGCGGCTCGCCGGGGTCGTGGCCCTCGGCGACGACGAGGACGGCGCGGACCAGGGTCCCGCGTCCTGGCACGTCGATCGGCACGACGCCGACCTCGACCACAGCCGGCAGGCTGGCGATCGCGGTCTCGACCTCGACCGGGCTCACGTTGAAGCCCTTCGTGATGATCATGTCGTCGGTGCGGCCGATGAACCGCCAACGTCCGTCGGGCTCGGTCACCGCCATGTCCTCGGTCAGGAACAGGTCGCCCGCCCAGCGGGCGCTCCAGGCGGCCGGGTGGGTGGCGTAGCCGCTCGCGAGCTGGAAGGGCGGCCGGGTGATCGCGATGCGGCCGGGCGTCCCGGCCGGGACGTCGGCGCCGGAGGCATCGACGAGCCGGACGTCGAAGCCCGGGACCGGCCCGGCGAGCGTGCCGGGCCTGGTGCCTGACGGCGGGCTGACGGTGTCTCCCAGAACCATGCCGACCTCGGAGAGTCCGTAGGCGTCGTGGATGGGCGGACCGCCGGCGTCCTGCCAGGCGGCGGCCGTCTCGGCCAGCAGTGGCTCGCCGCCGGCGGCCGCCGTGGTCAGCGATGGCAGCGCACCGACGTCGCGCAGCGCCGGGGCGAGTCGCCGGTACGCGGAAGGTGCGGAGGCGAGTGCTGTGACCTCGTGGTCGCGGACGACCTCCAGCCAGGCGCGTGCGTCGAAGTCGCCGCGGTAGATCACCCGCTCGATGCCGAGGGCCATCGGCACGACACCGGTCGTGTAGAGCCCGTAGGACCAGCCGGGGTCGGCCGTCGTGAAGAGGCGCGACTCACCAGGCACGAGCCCGAGACCATGGCGGACGAAGGGAACCAGGGACGCAAGACCGTGGTGCGGCATGGCGCACGCCTTGGCCGGACCGGTCGTGCCGCTCGTGAACATCAGCGTGGCGGTGTCCGTGCCTCGCGTCCTGTGCAGGGTCGCCTGCGGCTCGCGCGAGGCCATCCGCTTCCACAGGGTGTCGGCCTCACCGCCGACCGTGAGCGTCGCCGGCGGTTCGGGTAGCGCGGCGACGGCGGCGTCAAGCGCGGTGGACCAGCGCTGGTCGACCACCACGAGCCGGGCGTCGGACCCGACCAGGCGCTCCCGGAGGGCGTCGGCGCCGAGACCGCAGTAGAGCGGCACGTACACCATCCCGCTGCCCCAGGTCGCGAGGGCGACGACGACGGACTCCACCTGCCTCGAGAGCAGTGCGGCGACCCGATCGCCGGGTCGCAGGCCCAGGTCGAGCAGGACCGTGGCGCACGCACGGCTGAGCCGGTCGAGCTCGCCGTACGTCCAGCGCCGGAACTGGCCGTCGTCCTCGACGACCGTGAGCGCGACCCGGTCCGGTTCAGCCGCAGCCCACCGGCCGCAGATCTCGTGGGCGGCGTTGAACTCACCCCGGGGGTCCTGGTCGAGGAGCGCGAGGGTCTCGGCCCACGCGAGGTCGGCGGCGTCTTCCACGGCAGCACTCCTGTCGGGTCGGGGGCGAGGATCGACATCACCGTAGCCGTTTGAACCGATCGGTACAACTTGTTTGATCCAAGTGCAGATTCACCTAGAGAAGACAGCGTTGACAATTTTGAACCGATCGGTCCAAGATGAGGTCGTGTCCGTTCCTCCCGCCTCCCTCGACCCCACGGGCCGAGCCGACGACGGCCGCGTCTGCCTCGTCACCGGAGCCTCGCGCGGCATCGGTCTCGCCATCACGCGCGATCTCGTGGCTCGAGGTCGCCGGGTGACCGGCACCCACGCACGGACACTCGACCCCGCGGGCGGCATCGCCGTGCTCGCCGGAGAGGCCCCCGGTCTGCTGCACACCACGCCGTTCGACCTCGGCGCCACCGAGTCGGCTGCGCAGACCGTCGAGGAGGTCGTGTCGCGCTGGGGCCGGCTGGACTCCCTCGTCTCCAACGCCGGCGTCTGGGACGGTGGCCGTCTGCGGGACCTCGATCCCGACCGTTGGTGGGACGTGGTCGAGCGCAACCTGCGTGGGACGGCTGCGCTCGTCCGTGCCGCGATCCCTGCGCTGAGCAGCTCTCCGCGACCGTCCATCACGCTCGTCTCGTCGGTCGTCGGTGAGATCGGCTTCGCCGGCGACACCGCGTACGCCAGCTCCAAGGCGGCCCTCGTGGGCCTGGCCCGCTCGCTGGCCAAGGAGCTGGCGTCCGCACACGTGCGCGTCAACGTCGTCCAGCCGGGCTTCGTCGAGACGGAGATGACCGACGGGGTGCCGGAGGCATCTCGCGAACGCATCCTGGGCCGCACGTTGCTGCGTCGGTTCGGGACCCCCGAGGAGGTCGCGACCGCCGTGACCTTCCTGTCCGAGGACGCCACCTTCATGACCGGCGCCGTCCTGACCGTCGACGGCGGGTGGTCGCTGTGACCGCGTCCGCCGCACCAGCCATCGAGGAGCACGACATGAGCACCCACCACGTCGGGATCGACGCCGCCGAGTACGCCGCCCTGCTCGCGCAGGTCAAGCGCACCATCTGGGAGGTCCTCGATCCGCTCGAGGAGCAGATCGAGTCGCAGGAGAAGCTCCCGTACGACGTCATCTACCCCGCGCTGCGCACGTGCGGCGCGTTCGGGCTGCTGATCCCCCGGGAGTTCGGCGGACGCGGCCTCTCGGTGCGCCAGTACCTGCCGATCATCGCCGAGTTCGCGAAGATCCACGGCGGCATCCGGGTCCTGGTGCACGTCCACAACTCCTTCGCTCACGCCCTCTCCGAGGTCGCGACGCCAGAGCAGTGCGCCGGCGTGCTGGCGAAGGCCGCGACGGGCGAGGGCTCGGTCGCGTTCGCCCTGACCGAGCCAGGGCACGGCACCGGTGCCGACCTCGGCTCGACGGCCGAGGCCGACGGGGACGGGTACGTGCTGCGTGGCGAGAAGTGGCTCATCACCAACTCCGACGTCGCGAGCCACTTCATCGTGCTCGCCAAGACGGAGCCCGACGAGGTGTCGGCCTTCCTGGTCCCGCGCGACAGCGACGGCCTGAGCATCGAGGCGCTGCCCGAGACGATGGGCTGCAAGGGCGGCGAGCACGGGCGGCTCACCTTCGACGGCGTGCGCGTGGACGCGGCGGCGCTGCTCGGCGAGCGCGGCCAGGGGCAGGAGATCCTGGAGCGCGCGCTGGAGGTGAGCCGGGTCTTCATCGCCGCCAGCTCGCTGGGCACGGCGCAGCGGTCCTTCGAGCTCTCGCTCGAGCACGCGAAGAGCCGGGTCACGTTCGGCAAGCCGCTCGCCTCGCGCCAGGCGATCCAGCGGTACCTCGCCGAGATGGCCATCGACATCGCCGCTCTGCGACACCTGCTCGCCGACGCCGCGGCCAAGTGGGACGCCGGCCGAAGGATCCCGGCTGAAGCCTCGATGGTGAAGCAGTTCGGGCTGGAGGCCGTGGGTCGGGTGACCGACCGAGCACTGCTGGTGCACGGCGGCATCGGCTACACCCGGGCTCATCCGATCGAGCGGCTCTACCGCGACGCGCGGCTCAACTGGCTCGAGGAGGGCACGCCGACCATCCAGTACATGGTGACCGCCCGGGCGATGCTGGACGGGTACAGTTTCGACGACGCCTTCGACGTCGACTCCGCGGAGCAGTTGCCGGTCTCGTGACGGCGAGGTCAGCTGTCCGGACGGCCGCGGCGTCGACCGGGACCGGGGCGTCACGGTGCCGCCACCACGACGAGCGAGGTCGCTGACCGCACATGGGAACCGGATTCGAGGCCACCCGCGAGCGCGTCGTGATGGCCGCCGCGGAGCTGTTCGCCCGGCACGGTTACCACGGCACCGGGGTCGCCGACCTCGGCCGGGAGGTCGGACTCGGCAAGGGCGCGCTCTACCGGTACATCGGGAGCAAGGAGGACCTGCTCTACGAGATCAGCGTCAAGCAGGTCGAGCGGATGAACTCCGTGGCCGAGTCGATCGTCGAGTCCGACGCGTCCGCCGTCGACATGCTGCACGCACTCGGCCGCGCCCTGGTGCGCAACATCGCCGACCACCGGGACGAGTGGACCGTCTTCTTCTCCGACTACCACGCCCTGACCGGGCCCCGTCGAGACAAGGTCATCGCTGCTCGTCAGCAGTACGAGGACTACTGGCAGCTCGCGTTGCGCCGCGGTCGTGACGAGGGGACGATCGCACCCGGCAACCGGCTCGTCGTCAAGGGCGTGCTCGGGATGCTGAACTACACGTATCTCTGGTTCGAGCCCTCCGGCGACCTGTCTCCGGAGCAGCTCGCCGACCAGTTCGTGGCGACGCTGCTCGACGGCATCCGTCCGCGCTGACGTCCTGCCGGGACGTGCGGGCGCCGGGTCGCCGGGGTCCACCGGCCGGCCCTCACCGGTAGGCCGGGAGCCCGGTCATCGCCTCGCCGACCACGAGCGTGTGCATCTCGACGGTGCCCTCGTAGGTCAGCACCGACTCGAGGTTGTTCATGTGTCGGATGACCGGGTACTCCAGGGAGATGCCGTTGGCGCCGAGGACCGTGCGCGCCGTGCGACAGATGTCGATCGCCTCCCGCACGTTGTTGAGCTTGCCCATGCTGACCTGTGCCGGGAGCAGGGTCCCGGCGTCCTTGCGACGCCCCAGGTGCAGCGCCAGCAGGCAGCCCTTCGCGTACTCCAGGTTCATGTCGGCGAGCTTCTGCTGCGTCAGCTGGAAGCCCGCGATCGGGCGTCCGAACTGCTCGCGCTCGCCCGCGTAGGACAGCGCTGCCTCCAGGGCGCTGCGCGCCGCGCCCATCGCCCCCCAGACGATCCCGTACCGCGCCTCGTTCAGGCAGCTCAGCGGACCACGCAGGCCCCGGACCTCGGGGAAGGCGTTCTCGGACGGCACGCGGACGCCGTCCAGCACGAGCTCGCTCGTGACGGAGGCCCGCAGCGACATCTTGTGGCCGATCTCCGGCGCCGAGAAGCCGGGCAGGTCCGTGGGCACGGCGAACCCGCGGATGCCCTCCTCCGTCTGGGCCCACACGACGGCGACGTCGGCGATCGAGCCGTTGGTGATCCACATCTTCCGGCCGTCGATCACCCAGTCGGTGCCGTCGCGCCGTGCGCGGGTCCGCATGCTCGACGGATCGGACCCGTGATCGGGCTCGGTCAGTCCGAAGCAGCCGATCGCGTCACCGGCGGCCAGCCGCGGGAGCCAGTGCTCCTTGATCTCGTCACCGCCCCACCGCCAGAGCGCGTACATCGCCAGCGAGCCCTGGACCGAGACCAGGGACCGGATGCCCGAGTCCGCAGCCTCGAGCTCGAGGCAGGCAAGTCCGTAGTCGGTCGCGCTCATGCCGGCGCAGCCGTAGCCCTCCAGGTGCATGCCGAGGACGCCGAGCGAGCCGAGCTCCTTCGTGAGCGCGCGAGGATCGGCCAGACGGCCCTGCTCGAACCAGTCGGCGACGAACGGGGTGACCCGCTCCGCGCAGAACTGTCGGACGGAGGCGCGGACGGCCTTTTCCTCCGGTGTCAGGAGTGCATCGACGTCGAGCAGGTCGAGCGGCTCGAGGCGGGTGGGGGTCGTGGAGCTCATCAAGGTCTCGTCTCGTCGTCGAGCCAGGCGCGCACGACCTCGTCGTGCTCGCCGAGCCGGGGTGGGCGGGAGTAGTGCAGGACAGGCGTGCGCGAGTAGCGCACGGGGTGGCGGACCTGGTCGAGGGCGCCGTCATCGACGCGGACCCGTGGGTCCAGGCCGAGGCGTTCAGCCAGCGCGAAGGCCTCGGCGAGGTCGCCGACGAGACCGGCGGGCACGCCGACCTCCATCAGGTCGTCGACCCACGTGCGGGCCGTCCGCGCTGCCAGCAGCCGCTCGAGCGTCGTGACGAGGGCAGCACGGTGCTCGACGCGTGCCGCGTTGGTCACGAACCGCGGGTCGACGGCGAGGTCGGCGGCACCGACCGTGGCGCACAATGCCGCGAACTGCCGGTCGTTCCCGCAGCACACGGCGATGACGGCGTCCGCGCAGCGCAGGGTCTCGTACGGGGCGATGGAGGGATGCGCGTTGCCCTGACGCCTTGGCGATGCACCGGTCGCGAGGAATCCGGAGGCCTGGTTCACGAGCGACGAGAGCAGGCTCGACAGCAGGTTCACCTCGACGCGTTGCCCGCGGCCGGAGCGCTCTCGCTCCAGGAGGGCGGCCAGGATGCCGCCGAAGGCGTCCTTGGAGGCGAGCACGTCGACGAGCGCGACGCCGACCTTCTGCGGCTCGCCGTCGCTCGGTCCGGTGATGCTCATGAGGCCGCCCACCGCCTGCACGAGGAAGTCGTACCCGGGCAGGTCGGCGCCGCCCTCGGAGCCGAAGCCGGTGATCGAGCAGTAGACGAGCCCGGGATTTGCGCGGACCAGCGCATCGTGGTCAAGGCCGCGAGCGGCCAGCGTCCCGGTGCGGAAGTTCTCCACGAGGACATCGGCCCGGGCGGCGAGCTCGTGGGCGACCGCGAGGTCCCCGGGGTCGTCGAGGTCGAGCGCGATGCTCTCCTTGGACCGGTTGGCGGCCTCGAAGTAGGCGCTGGTCGTGGCACTCCACGGCGGGCCCCAGTGGCGTGTGTCGTCACCCACCGCCGGCCGCTCGACCTTCACGACGCGCGCGCCGAGGTCGGCGAGCATCGCGGTGGCGAGCGGACCGGCGAGGACACGGCTGAAGTCGGCCACCAGCAGCCCGTCCAGAGGACCGCTCATCACCCACCTGCCAGGACGACGGCGCCGTCGATCCGGCGCGTGATCCCCCACGGGTTCGAAGCGCGCAAGGGCTCGGGCAGCAACGCGTCGGGCAGCCCCTGGTAGGTGACGGGGCGGACGAACCGGGCCAGGGCCGCGGCGCCGACGGACGTCGATCCCGGCTCCGAGGTGGCGGGCCACGGACCGCCGTGGTGCTGCGCCCAGGTCGTCGCGACGCCCGTCGTCCACCCGTCGTGGACGACACGCCCGACGCGATCCGTGAGGGCCGCCAGCACCCGAGGTGCGGCGTCGTCGTCGACGCCCCTGGAGAACAGGCTCGCGCCGAGGGCGCCCTGGAGCCGCCCGATCAGGTCGAGGGCCTCGTCGAGGTCCGCGTACTCCGCCACCACGACGACGGGTCCGAAGCACTCCTCCAGCAGCCGGCTCCCGGGGACGAGCGTCTCGGCCGGTGCGCTCAGCACGGCAGCCGGCGCCGTCCACCCCGTCGGCGGGCCCGGGACGCGGGCGACCACGGTGGCGCCGGCCGCGACCATCTCGGCGATCCCGGACTCCACGGACTCGGCGATCGCACGCGTCAGCATCACGGGGCGCGGGGCGGCGCGCTCCAGCGACCTGGCGACGTGGGATGCCGCGTCGTGGCCCGTCGGCGCGAGGAGCAGCCCGGGCTTGGTGCAGAACTGGCCGTCGCCGAGCGTCACGGATCCCACGAGTCCTGCCGAGACCTCCGCCAAGCGGTCTGCTGCAGCCGGCGTGACGACGACCGGGTTGACGGTGCCCATCTCCGCGTACACCGGGATCGGCGTGGTCCGATCCTGCGCCAGGCGCCACAGCGCGAGACCCGCGTGCTGCGACCCGGTGAAGCCCACGGCCGCGACCTGCGGGTGCTGGACGAGCCGGACCCCCGCCTGCAGGCCGTGGACGGAGCTGATCGCTCCGGCGGGTCCACCGGCGTCGTCCCAGGCCTCGATCGCCAGCTCGGTGCACCGCTTCGCGAGCGCGGCGTGGGCCGGGTGGGCCTTCACGACGACCGGACAGCCGGCCGCGAGCGCGGAGGCGGTGTCGTTGCCGAGCGTGCCGAAGGCGAAGGGGAAGTTGCTGGCGCCGAAGACGGCCACCGGACCGCGCGGGACGTTGATGCGTGCCAACGTGTGCTGGGGGTCGAGGGTCGCCCCGAGATGGCTACCCTCGACGGCGACGTCGCCGTAGAACCGCAGCTGGTCCGCAGTGCGTGCGACCTCGCCGCTCAGCCGAGGCAGGCCGAGCCCGCTCTCCCAGTCGGCGAGCCGGGCGAGCTCGTCGGTGTGCCGGACGAGGGCGTCGGCGACCGCCCCGAGCCACGCGCGCCGGACCGCGGGCGGTGTGGCAGCCAGGACGGGTGCGACGGCTCGCGCGCGGCCGACCGCCTCGTCCACCTGGAGGTCGGTGGAGTGCGGGACGGTGGCCGCGACCGCCCCGGTACGCGGGTCGTGGCTGACGTCGACGCTCATGCGGCGTCCAGGTGCTGGATCGCGCTCGCCAGCACGCCGAGACCGTCGTCGAGCAGCGAGTCGTCGATGACGAGCGGCGGCAGCAGGCGGATGACGTTGCCGTACGTCCCGCACACCAGCACCAGGACACCCTGGTCGTGACAGGCCTTCGCGATCGCCCGGGCTGCTTCGGCGTCCGGGTCGGTGGTCCCGGGTCGCACGAGCTCGAGAGCCATCATGGCCCCACGTCCACGCAGCTCGCCGATCCGCGAGCCGGGAGTCACCAGAGGGCTCAGCTGGGACACGATCCGCGCGCCGATCTGGCGAGCCCGTTCCACGAGCCCGTCCTCCTCCAGCGCCTCGAGCGCCCCGAGGGCGGCTGCGCAAGCCACGGGGTTCCCGGCGTAGGTCCCGCCGAGACCACCGGTCGGGGCTGCGTCCATGATCTCGGCGCGACCGGTCACGGCGGCGAGCGGGAGACCGCCGCCCAGGGCCTTCGCGGTGGTGATCAGGTCGGGCACGACTGACTCGTGGTCGCACGCGAACCATGAACCCGTCCGCCCGAGACCGGTCTGGATCTCGTCGGCGACGAAGAGGACGCCGTGCTCGCGCGCGAAGTCCTGCACCCGCGCGAGGTAGCCGGGCGGCGGGACGATGAATCCACCCTCGCCCTGGATCGGCTCGGCGACGATCGCGGCGACGTTGGAGGCTCCGACCTGCGTCTCGACCAGCTCGCGCAGCGCGGCGAAGGCCTCCTCGCCGGCCCGCTCCGGACCGCCGGGCCACCGGTACGGGTACGGCGACGGGGCACGGTGCACATCGGTGGCGAACGGTCCGAAGCCCTGCTTGTAGGGCACGTTCTTCGCCGTCATGGTCATCGTGAGCAGGCTGCGTCCGTGGTAGGCGTGGCCCAGCGCCACCACCCCGGGCCGCCCCGTCGCGGCGCGGGCGATCTTGATCGCGTTCTCCACCGCCTCCGCACCCGTCGAGAAGAGAGCGGTCTTCTTGGCGTGATCGCCCGGGGTGAGGCGGTTGAGCGCTTCCGCGACCTCGACGAAGCCCTCGTACTGGGTCACCAGGAAGCAGGTGTGGGTGAACCACTTGACCTGCTCGCGCACGCGGGCGACGACACGAGGGTGGGAGGCGCCCACGCTCGTGACGGCGATGCCCGCGGCCAGGTCGACGACGTGGTTGCCGTCGACGTCCACGATGATGCCGCCGCCGGCCTGCTTGACGAAGATCGGCAGGGTCTGTCCGAGGCCGGTCGACAGGCTTGCGTCGCGCCGCGTCTGAAGCTCACGCGAACGGGGACCGGGGATCTCGGTGCGCAGGATCCGCTGCTGCGTGGGGTGGACCACAGGTCTGGCTCTTCTCTGCTGTCTGGTGATGGCACGAGCCTGCGTGACGCCGTGGCAGCTGCGCTTCGGACACCATGTCCAAGTTCGTGCAAAGTTTGTACGATCTGTCCATGTCGCTCCCGAGCATCGCGCAGCTCTGCCGGTCGTTGCCGCAGGACCTCGTGCCGGCCGCGGAGGTCGAACCCGGCGCCACGGAGATCACGGCCGTCCACGTCAGCGAGCTGGTCGACCCGACACCGTTCCTCGAGGGCGGTGAGCTTCTGCTGACGACCGGGCTGAGCCTGCCGGACAACGACCTCGGCCTACGGCGCTACGTCGGCCGTCTGCGCGGTGCCGGCGTCGCCGCCCTGGGCCTGGGACTCGGCCCGCACCTCGACGAGCCGCCGAGCGCCTTGGTGCGCGAGTGCGCCGCGGCGGGACTGACCCTCCTGGTGGTCCCTCCTGCGTCGGCGTTCCTGACCGTCACGAAGGAGTACTGGGCCGCGAGGTCCCGGTCGAGCCACCAGGAGCTGACCGACGCCTTGACCTCGCACGGCCGTCTCGTGTCCGCGATGCTCGGGGCCGACCCCGTGCTCGAGGTGCTCCGCGTCGTCTCGTCGGCCGCCGGCGCCTGGACCACCCTGACGGACCAGCACGGCGTCGTGCAGCAGGTCTATCCGTCGGGACGTGCGCACGACGCGATCGAGGCGGGGCGGCGTCTGGCGCTCGAGCCGCTCGACGCTCGCTCGACCAGGACGTTCCCGCTGCGCGACGAGGTCGTCATGGTCCTTCCCGTCGCGCACGAGGACCGGGTCACCGGGCACGTCATGCTCGGCTCGAGCGAACCCGTCGGCGGATCGGGTCGACGAGTGGCCACGACCGCCGCCGCTCTGCTGAGCCTGGATGCAGCGCAGAGCCGCAGGGCGCAGCAGGTGCGTCGAGCGCGCGGGGAGTCCGTCGCGGAGCTGCTGGACATGGCGCTCGTCGACCCGGCTCGGCGCCTGGCCGCCCGCGTGGGCGTCGCCGCGCCACCGGACACCGTCTCGGTCCTCGTCGTCGAGTCGAAGGTCGCCCCGCGGGTCCTGGATGCCCTGTCGGACCTGACGCCTGCCGGTCTGCCCTCGGTGTCGAGATCTGGCGCGTCAGGACGGGGGTGGGCCGTGCTGCCGATGGCGACACCGCCCGCGCAGGAGGTGGGCGAGGTGCTGCGCTCAGCCGATCCCCACGTCCGGGCTGTGCTCTCCGGGCCTGTCTCCGTCGAGCTGGTGCACGACACCAGGGTCGGGCTCGTGCGGCGGTTGCCCGCCTGCGAACCTGGGGCCCTCGTCCAGACCGACGCGAGCCTCCTGCGCGATCCCGTCGGGGCCGCGAAGCTCGAGGCGGTGCTCTCCTACCGTCGCGCCGAGCTCGTCCCCACGCTCGTGGCGTACTTGCGGCATCGTGGACGCTGGGACGAGACGGCGCGCTCCCTCGGTCTGCACCGCAACACGGTGCGTCACCGGATAGGGCGCGTGCGTGAGCTTCTCGGCGCCGACATCGACGACCCTGACGTCGCGAGCCGTGTCTGGCTTCATCTGCGAGAGTCCGGTCGGGCGTGACCCTCGGCCCGATCGGTAGGGTAGACGTGCTGGCGCCCGTCTCCGTCCGCCGGACCCGTCCCGAAGGGATGCCGATCGCGCGCCGGCACGGACCGTGACGCCCACACCTGCTTAGTGAGAGATGAGTCGTTCTCGAAGCGACGTGACACACGCATCGTTCGCCACCTGCGGCCTCGATGGTTCTTCGGGATCGAGGGCGAGGTGACCCGTGAACGAGGGGCTGATGGGCTTCTGCTTTGGCATTGCGGACGGGACGGCCGAGGCACGCGGGGGCCTTGGCGGGACTGCCTGGCTGCACATTGCGGATGTCGCGGACCCGAACTCATGTCCGGTCGATCGCGGGCCCCGTGACGGACGGATCTGCGCCGCCCTCATGGTCTCGGCTCAAGCCTTCGCCGACTCGATCGCCCGTCACAGACCTGTCATCTACAGATTCCACAGCATTACAGAACGCCCCGCTTCACTCCGTGACCGACGGACGTACGAACCAGGCGACGGCGCAATGCCACCGCGCGAAGAGCTCTACCAGCCTCGATGTGTCTCCCGCTCGAGGGTCTGCTGACTGCTATCAGGTCCGACGAACCACGACAGAAGGTTTGGGGTTCGAATCCCTACGGGCGCGCCACCTGGCCCCTGTGACCTGCGGAGAAGCGGAGCGCAGGGGCCTTTCACATCGGGGAGCTCGATGGATCTGTCACGAGCTCGACGTAAACCCCTCTCCCGGACGATCCGAACCGGACGACCGTGGACCGGCGCGGGGTGGTCTGGATCGGTGCGGGGCCGGGCCGGCCGCGCGCACCTCGTCGGCATGGATGCACCACACTCGGCCGACCCCTCCCCCCTCGACCGTCTCCTGACGATCGAGGAGCTTTCGGACTACCTCGGCATCCCGGTGCCGACGCTGCGCGACTGGCGTGTGGGCGGGCGCGGTCCCCGGGCGGTCAAGCTCGGCCGCGCGCTGCGCTACCCGCAGCGCCGTCACCAGCCTCGGACCCACCCGCGCCAGCCTCATCGCCAAGGGCCTGGTGTTCTCGCCCGAGTACGGACACGTTGCCTACACCGTCCCCGGGATGGCGGAGTACGTGCGCCGCCGCGAAGACGTGGAGCCGTGACCTGTAGCCGTACCCGACTTGATGTCAGCCAGGGTTCCAGTCCGTCGATGACCTCATGGGCGAGCACGTTCAGGGGCGTGACGACGGCGGGTCGGCACTCGGGTGACCTCGACGTGCTGCCTGGCCTCAGCACTCGAGGCCGGATAGCGCTCGAGCGGCCGCACGGCGAGCGGACCTGGACGGTTCATCGAATCAAGATTCAAAAACATCGTCCGTACTCCTTGACACCCCCGACCGGGCTCCTATGCTTGGACCGATCGGTCGGTATATGACGTGAGTCACACATCGACTCCAGTCCTGGTCCGCGTCGTGGGGGCGACGACGGCGCCGCAGCCCAGAGGAGAGTGCATGAAGGTCACGGTCACGAGGACGCGTCGGTGGGTGGTGGGTGCAGCGACGCTGGGCCTGCTGGCGGCCACCGCGGCGTGCGGTTCGTCATCCGGTTCCGGCGACGAGGAGAAGGTGACGCTCAAGTTCACCACCCAGTACGGACCCGGCTCGTTCTTCGCCGACAGTCAAGAGCGCTGGATGAAGGACGTCGAGGAGCTGAGCGGAGGCACGGTCGAGTTCCGGCCGTTCTGGAGCGGCTCGCTCGTCGGCGCGGCTGAGGCATTGCAGGGCGTGCAGCAGGGACGGGCCGACCTCGGTTTTGTCGCCCAGCCGTACTTCACGGCCGAGCTGCCGCTGTCGAACGCCTCCTACCTGCCGCAGTTCGACACCGACGCCGCAGCGATCGTCCAGGCGTACGCCGAGCTGCACGAGACGAACGAGCTCCTGCAGGCAGAGTGGGCCGACCAGAACCTCGTCCCGCTCGCGTGGAACCCCGTGGTCCCGATGGGCCTCGGCAGCCGCGAGCCCATCGAGTCCATCGACGACTTCGATGGCCTGACGGTCCGCTCGTCCGGCTCGCAGTCGCTCGGCTACGAGGCGATGGGCGCAGGCACCGCCGCGATCGCGTCGGAGGAGACCTACGAGGCGCTGCAGCGCGGCACCGTCGACGCGTGGGCCGGCCTCACGATCGACGGCACCGCGTCCATGGGCTTCCCCGAGGTCGCACCACATCTGCTCGCCTTCCCCGAGTTCTACTCCTCCATCGCGACCCCGATCGCGATCAACAAGGAGACGTTCGAGGAGCTCACGCAGGAGCAGCAGGACGCCATGCGCGAGGCGAGCGAGAACTACCACGAGTACTCGATCGAGATGGCGATGGAGTACGAGGAGAAGGGCTGCCAGCAGTACCTGGCTGCGGGTGGCAGCGTGAGCCAGCTCGACGACGACGAGCGTGAGCGCTGGATGTCCGAGGTCGAGGACGATATGTCCGACGCCTGGTACGAGTCGACGGCGGAGTCGTCCCTCTCGCGCGAGGACCTCGAGTCCTTCGTCACCGACCTCGAGGCTGCGGTCGAGAAGTTCTCGGCCGACTCGCCGTACGTCGACGGCTTCGTGGCCTGCCTGGAAGCGCAGGACGGCTCGTCGTGACCGACACCACCACCCGGCCGGCCGTCGTGCAGGCGACCCCGGTCGGCCCCGCCCCGGAGGGTGCGCTCGTGCGCGCCCTCCGGGGCGCGAGCCTCGTCCTGGCGGCGGTCGCCGGCGTCCTCGCGCTGGGCCTGATGCTGCTCGCGGTCGCCGACATCGTCCGCCGCGAGGTCACCGGCAGCGGATTCCGGTTCACGATCGACGTGACCGAGATCGTCCTCGTGGCCGTCGTGTTCGCCGGCATGGCCTCGGCGCGGCTGTCCGGCAGCCACGTCGCCACCCCCGTGCTGACCGACCGCCTGCCCGCGCGGGTGCGCGAGCTGGTGCGCACCGTCTCCTTCGGCCTCGCCACCCTCTTCGTCGTGTGGATGACGTACGAGACCCTCCGCGCCGGCATCCACTCCTACCAGGTGCACGAGATGCGCTTCGGGCTCGCGCACACCCCCCTGTGGCCGGCGAAGATGACCATCCCGCTCGGGCTTGCGGCCTTCGCGCTCGTGCTGCTGGCCGACGCGGTCGCGGCCTGGGGTCGGTTCCGCTCCGCGGCGACGGCGGGAGGTCGACGATGAGCGCCGGGATGGTCGCGGCGATCGTCGTCGCGCTGCTGATCGTGCTGATCCTCGCCGAGATGCCGGTCGGCATCGCCATCGCCGGCTCCGGCTCGCTCGGCGTCGTGCTGATCGAGGGCACCGAGTCGGCGGGCAACATCATCGGCTCCGCCGCGTTCTCCGCCACCGCGAAGTACGCGCTGGTCGTGGTCCTGATGTACGTCCTGCTCGGCACCCTCGTCGCGAACGCGGGCGTCGGCGCGGGCATCTACCGCGTCACGAACCGGGTCGTCGGACGACTGCCCGGCGGGCTCGCCGCCACCGCGGTCGCGGCGACGTCGGTCTTCAGCGGCATCTCCGGCTCCAGTGCGGCAGACGTCGCGACGTTCGGACGCGTGTCCGTCGCCGAGATGGCGAAGCACGGGTACTCCAAGGCCGAGGCCGCGGCGGTCGTGGCTGCGGCGGGTGCGTTCGCCGTGCTCATCCCGCCGAGCATCGTGCTCATCATCTACGGGATCGTCGCCCAGGTCTCGATCGGTGCCCTCATGCTCGCCGCGATCGTGCCCGGCATCCTGTCGGCGTTCACGCTCATGGCGTTCGTGATCGTCCGCGCGGTGCTGCGACGTCGTCGCGCCGGCGCGGAGGTCGTCGTGGGCCACGCCCGCACCGAGGTGGCGGCGCCGGTCGGCGCGGCCGCCGTGCCGATGGGCCCACTCACCGAGGGTGAGGAGGTCGTCGACCTCGGTCCGGCGTCGGCTCCCACGCTGCGCAGCGACCTCGTCGCGGTGGTCTACACCGCGATCCTGTTCGTCATCGTGATGGGCGGCCTCTACACGGGCGTCTTCACCGCGACGGAGGCCGGCGCGATGGGTGCCGTGACGGCGCTGCTCATCACGCTCGTCTACCGCAGCGGCACGACCGAGACGCGCGGCCGGATCTTCGTGCGGTCGATGCGCGAGGCGGTCGACGTGACCAGCATGATCTTCCTGCTGCTCATCGGCGGGACGATCTTCACGTACTTCCTCGCGTCCAGCGGGCTCGCGGCCGACCTGGCCGACTGGATCCTCGACCTGCCGGTGCCGCCGCTCGCGGTGCTGGCGCTCTTCCTGGTCATGCTGCTGCCGCTCGGGATGTTCCTCGACGGGCTGTCGATCCTGCTGCTCACCGTCCCGCTCGCCGCGCCCGTGGTGATGGAGCTGGGCTTCGACGGCATCTGGTTCGGCATCCTCATGCTCAAGATGATCGAGCTGAGCCTGCTCACGCCGCCGGTGGGGATCAACGTCTTCATCATCGCGGGAATCTCGCGGGAGCGGGCCGAGAAGATCTTCCGGCAGGTCCTGCCGTTCGTCGTGCTCGACCTCGCGGTGACGGCCGTGCTGTTCGCCTTCCCGGCGATCACGCTGTGGCTGCCGACCGCGGCCGGGATGCTCTAGCGGAACGCCGCGCCGGCCGGTGCCCCGACGTGCCACCGGCCGTCCACCCCCTCGGGGCGGACGGCCGGTGCTCGGGCGTGCTGCCCGGTGCTCAGGCGGCGGTGGGCCGACGTCGCTGGATCTGCGTCCAGGTGCCGCCCTGGACCACGACGCCGTCCTGGTTCACGACCTCGACCCGCGACGTCATGACGCCGCGGTCGGGCTTGCTGGCGGACGGCCGCGTGGACTCGACGGTCAGGGTCGCGTGGATCGTGTCGTCGATGAAGACCGGCGCCTTGAACGACCACGTGAGGTCGGCGAAGGCGATGTTGGTGCGGTCGAAGATGCCGGTGCCGACGATGAGGCCCGTCGCGATCGCGTAGACGCACGGCCCGTGCGCCACGCGGGCCCCGAGCCCCTCGGTGCGGGCGAACTCGTCGTCGAAGTGCAGGGCGTTGAAGTCGCCCGACAGCCCGGCGAACGCCAGGATGTCGGCCTCGGTGACCTTGCGTCGGCTCGTGGTGAAGGTCCGGCCGACCTCGAGGTCGTCGAGGTAGAGGCCGCGGACGTCTGCGGACCGGGTCATGGTGGGTCTCCTCCGTGGGGGCGGACCGGTCGCCGGGCGCGTCGGGTCCGAGAGGGCTGCGACGCTAACGCAATGTATCGGTCGGTACAAGACTCATCGCGGGGGCTCCGTGGCGACCAGCACCTCGACCCGCAGGTCCAGCAGCGTCGCCCCGTCGCACGTCAGCCGCGAGTGGTTCGTGACCACCGCCGGACGTCCAGGACCCCGCTCGCGCACGCTCTCGACGACCAGGGTCCCGCCGAGCGTCGTGCCGGCGAACGCGGGCGCGACGAATCGGGTGTCGCTGAGGCGACGCCCGGCCAGGAGTCGCCAGTCGCGGTAGACGCCCTGCACCGAGAGCCGTTGCAGGATCGCGAGCGTGTGCATCCCGCTCGCGGCGAGCCCGCCGAAGATCGAGGCGCGGGCGACGACCTGGTCGAGGTGCATCGGCAGCGGGTCCCACCGGCTCGCGAAGGCCACCACCTCGTCGCTGTCGAGCGGGTGCTCGCCGAGGTCGTGGTGCTCGCCGACGGTGATCTCGGAGGCGAGCAGGAGGGGGCGCGGGGGGCGACGTGGCACGGTGGGACCTCGGTGCGGACGGCTCCGCCGGGGGCGGTCGGAGCGGGGACGAAATAGTTTTCCGAATCTAGTGTAAAAAAATGTACCGTTCGGTACGTTGGGCTCGTGGATGAGATGCGAGTCACAGCGCGCGGTCGTACCGGCCGTCCCGGGACGAGGTGCTGAGCGTGCCGACGACCGCCGACATCACCGCCGCGCTGCACCAGCCGATGGAGTCCGAGCACCTGGACCGCCCGGCCCTCTCCCTCGAGACGGACGAGACGTGGACCTACCGCCAGCTCGAGGCCCGCAGCCACGAGCTCGCCCACGAGCTGCTCGCCGTCGGCGTGGGTCCCGGCGACCGGGTGGCCATGCTGCTGCACAACGCCCTGGACTACTGGGCGCTCTACCTCGCCATCACGCGACTGCGGGCCATCGCGGTGCGGGTCAACTTCCGGCTCGCCGCCGAGGAGCTCGCGTACGTGCTCGCCGACTCCGGCAGCTCGGTCGTGGTCATGCACCCGCCCTTCGTCGAGCGGGTCCTCGCGCTGCGCGACCGGCTCGGGCCCGTGCGTCACGTCGTGCTGGCCGACGAGCGGACGGCGGCGCGCGACGCCGGCGCCCTCGACTGGGCGCACGCCGTCGAGCGCGGCCCGGGTCGGCTCGACGTGCCGGCGCCCGACGTCGCCCTGCCGACGGCGGACGAGGTCGCGATGCTCAGGTCCACCT
>SXGT01464425.1_pt1 | contig 17994 bp, 15 predicted proteins | sample 3176221 | NCBI WGS metagenome assembly SXGT01 (sample SAMN11356862, study PRJNA531348) | freshwater metagenome | isolation source: freshwater sample F1-120 | place: China: Fuxian Lake, Yuxi | collected 2017-12-25
CAGAGCTTGCGTCGCATCTCGGGCGTGGGCATGGGGAACTCGACCACCGCGCCGAAGCGTCGCAAGAAGGCCTCGTCGATGTTCTCCTGCAAGTTGGTGGTGAGGATCGCGCAGCCCTCGAACACTTCCAGCCGTTGCAGCAGGAAGCTCACTTCCTGGTTGGCGAAGCGGTCTTGCGCCTGCTTCACCTCGCCGCGACTGCCGAAGAGCGCGTCGGCCTCGTCAAACAGCACCACGGCGGTGCCGCCCTCGGCGGCGTCGAAGATCTCTCGCAGGTTCTTCTCGGTCTCGCCTACCCACCGGCTGATGACACTGGAGAGGTCGACGCGGAACAGGTCGAGCCCCAGGGAGCCCGCGATCACCTCGGCCGCCATCGTCTTGCCGGTGCCGGGGCCGCCGGAGAAGAGGGCCTTGATGCCGTAGCCGCGGGCGCGGATCTTGTTGGCGCCCCAGCGGTGGTACACGTTTTCCTGTTCCGACAGGTAGTGCGTGAGGTGGATGAGCTGGCCCTTCACCTTCTCGGTGATGATCAGGTCGTCCATCTGGTACTGGGGGATCACGTGCTGCGCGAGGCCGCTCAGCGACTTGCGGTCGGAGCCGCCCACGCGCACCGGGGAGGGCAACCTCGGGAGGGCACTGCGGAGCCCGACCTGTGAGGACCCGGCAACTGGGCCGTGTGTCAAGGAAATGTCAAATACATGTGCTGGTGCTTGCATAAAAAAAAAACTCGCAGCGTATTGTCTGTCGCGACATCAGGGGTTTGCTCTTGTCGCGACGCATCCTACTTGCCGCGCTGGCGGTTCTTTTCCTTGCGCTTCCGGCTTCAGCCACGATGCGCCGCACCCCCGGGGCATGGTTGTTCGGCCAGAGAACAGTGTTTTCGGACGGTTCTGCCAGCCCGATCTTCCACCCGCTGAGCGACCCCATGCCGAGCGCCGGGGTGATCAACGTGCGGGTGTCCACGGAGTTGGCGGAAACTTCTGGGAACTGCAAGGTTCGCCCCGCGCTCCGCTGGTCCGACGACGGGATCGGCTGGGGCTCGTCGAGCACCATCGTCGCGACCTACCGCAGCACGACGGGCGTCGACTACGGCTCCAGTTACGTCGATATTACCGCGCTCGGCGCGCCGAAGCCGTGGGTCCAGTTCGGGCTCGAGGTCGCCAACACCAGCGGCACCCGGGTCGAGGTGTGCAACGCCTCGCTGATGGTCGAGCCGAAGGAGCGGTAGCGTGCCTCCCGCCGGGCCGCAGGGGGAAATGCCCGCCATGGCGTGCCGCTCTCCACGGGAGCGGCAGGGAGGCGTTGCCGTGGCTGCAGTGCCAGGAGCCCCGTTCCGAGGCGGTCGGACGATGGGGGCTGTCGTGGGCCTCCTGCTCGCAGGCTGCGTGAGCTACAGCTACACCGAGCCCGAGCTGGGACCGAAGGACGACACGGGGGACGTGGAGTACAGCAACTACCGAATCAGCTGCACGTGCGACTGCGAGTCTGTAGCCGCTGAAGTCTCGTACCCCTCGCTGGACATCAACCACCTCTGCCTCCCGGCGGGGACGGCCGCAGCGGAATATTGTGCTGGCGTGATGTGCCCTGCGCTGGCGCTGTACCACCGGAACAGGGTCGCGGAATCGGAGAAATATGAGTGCGAGGACATCGACGTCACCTGCGAGCCAGGAGCGAAGAACTCGGACGGCGAGACCACGAACGGAGGCGCCAGCCGGGTGAAGGAGACGAAGGGTTGCGAGGGCGACTGCGCTGAGATCCTGTGCGTGGATGAAACGGCAGAGTATTGTACCTACGCATCGACCGATTGTCCCGAGAGCGAGTCCAGCCCGACCTTCTGCAGGGCAACCGACGAAGCCAGCCAGAGCCAGTCCGTAGAGCGGGTGGCGTCGAGCCGGCGAAACGACAGGGATGACCCTGGGGCGTTGCCTCGTTCAGGAGCAGACGAGGCGGCGTGGCCTGTGGCGCTGGCCGCTCCGTGGCCGGGAGCGAGCGGACAGCTAACGGCGGCGGCGTGCTCGCCTGGACACGGCGAGTTCGTGCTTGTTCCAATCCGCGAGTACGACCGGAACGGTGACGGCGAGCGGCTGTCGCTGTCGCGGCCACTGCAAGTGGAGGGAACGGGCCGCCTCACCCCGGACGCGTGGATCACCCATGCGCGGGTGACCTGGCCCAGGTTCGAGGGCGGCAGTTCGGTGTACGCATTGCGTCCCGGACACCAGCCGCAGGTGCTCCCCAGCGATCGACTGGACGATCTCGCGTCGGCGACCGTCGCCATCGGTAACGCGGTGGTGGAGCCGCAACCGGGGGTGCTCGGAGGCGGGAGCGACTTCGCGCAACTCGCCGCGCAGAGTGAGCTGGTCCCCACGATCATCGACCTCGGGTGGGAGTGCTCTCGCGCCGGGGCACTACCGGGGGGGCCGACCTATCACGACGGAGGCGCCATCCGGCGCGACGCGCCGAAGCCGCATGCGGGCGCTCGGAAGGCCGTGACATTGCCCACCGCGGAGTACTCCTTCACGCTGGGCGAGGTGGGCTGCGACGTCGAGTGGCCGCAGCGGTTCTCGCTCCGGGCGCGGGTGGAGTCTACCGTCGCGACGTTCTCGGTCGGACTGCTCGGCGACTCGCGGGACGTCAGGCGCGGGCGGAGCTTCCCTGGCGAGGGTGGCGATGCGCTCGAGGTCTCCTTCAAGGCCCGCGGACTCCGGGTGGTTGCACGAGTGCTGGGGCTGGATGACGACATGGCGGTCTTCCGGGTGAAGCGAACGACGTTCCGGGGGCGAGAGGTCTGCCGTCCCGGAGTCTACTACCTGCGAGGCGAGCGGTGAGGGGCCGGGCAAGGTCGTGGCGCCCTCTGGCGCTCGCGGCCTGGGTGGTCGTTCTGGGCGCGTGTGCCTCGCCACCCGACGAGGAGGCATTCCCCGAGGGCGCCCCGCGCACGCTCGCTTTCGAGACGGAACACTTCGAGTACTACGCCGACGAACCAGTGTGCGACACGCTCGGCACGCGACTGGACGAGGACTACGAGGCCGTCGCTGGCTACCTCGGCGTCGCTAGCTCGGTTCCCCGCCTACGGTACTTCTTCTACGGAGACTGGGCCGACGTGAGCCCTCCCTGCGCGCCGGGCGACGGTCCGGCGTGTTTCCTGCCCGAGACCGACGTCGTGGCGAGCGCGTGGTTCTTCCGGTACGCGACTGCGCAGGGCTACGCCTCGGCTGTGGGCAACCCGCCCATGTTCTTTCGCGAGGGGCTTGGCGACGTGCTTGGCCCGTGGAGCCAGTCGGGCGACGCAATCGTGGATCACGACCACGACCTTCTGTTGATGCTGAGGGGCGAGAGTTCGGCCGCTCCTGGGGTTGCGGGCGCGTTCACTCGGTTTCTGCTTGACGAGTACGGCAAGGACGCTTTCCTCGAGTTCTACGCCACTGCCCCGTCCGACCCGTCGTGTTCTGATTTCGGATCGTCGTTCGAGTCCGCCTTCGGCGCCGGATTCGAGGAACTCGCCGCGGAGTGGCGAAGTCTCCCTGACTCTTATGAGGGCGACACGTTCCTGCACCTCACGGAGTGCGCGTCGGAGACCATCCCGGTGGGACTCGGGGCGGGCCAGGTGCTCGTCGAGCCCGACCTGCGCTGTGACCAGGCGGAGCTCGACATCAACCGCGTCGAAGGCATCCTCGGCGCGTACCGGACGATTGACATCGATTCCGACGCCGCGGTTCACGTGTCACTGGACAACCGTGGGCTCTCGGGCGTGCGCGTGCAAGGCTGCGACGCCTACCTCGAGGGTGAGGCGTCTGTGGGTGGGGGCGAGGCGCCCACCACGGAGTTGTGGGCGAACGTCGGGCCAGGTCGCTACGCGCTCTGGTTCTGGTTGTCGGGCGACGCAAACGCCGAGGCCCCGCCTTCGGCGGCCGTCGAGGTCGCTGAGCCCTTGACCGCCGAGGTCTGTGCCAGTGCCGGCACCCTCGCGGTGGGCGCGTCGATCGACGTGCGCCTGGAGGGGCCCACCGAGTCTGGCCTGGTGCACTTATGGCTCGACGCGACGGAGGACGCAGACATCGCCCTCTACGCCGGCTCCTTCGAACACGGCGAGGGCCTGGAGAACTCCGTCGCGCTCGGCGCGGAGCTGTGCACGGGGAGTTGCGATGCGTTGGCCTGCGACGGGAGTGCGTGGGCGAACCGCGACCTGTTCGATTTCGCCAGCCTCCCGCTCGCAGCCGGGGAGCGCCTCCTGCTCCGATTGTCATTTGAACCCGGCTCCCACTACCGCGTGGATCTCGAGGGGGCAGCGGATTGAGTGGCGCCAGCCGCGCCTACAGATCCTTCACAAACTCGTAGTAGTCCGCGAAGTGCACGCGGTTGACCTGCTTGCCCATCTTGATCATCTCTCGGGCCACGGCCTCCACCGCGTGACGCATGCAGACTTTCTCGCGGCGGGCCGAGGCGAGCACGCAGGCGTTGATGGCGCTGTTGACGATGCCGCCGCCGGCGAGGATGAACTGGTTGGAGAGGTAGCCGAGGTCGAGGTCGTCGCCCCTCGGCGCGAAGGGGGGAATCGCCTTCTCCCAGAGCTTGCGTCGCATCTCGGGCGTGGGCATGGGGAACTCGACCACCGCGCCGAAGCGTCGCAAGAAGGCCTCGTCGATGTTCTCCTGCAAGTTGGTGGTGAGGATCGCGCAGCCCTCGAACACCTCCAGCCGTTGCAGCAGGAAGCTCACTTCCTGGTTGGCGAAGCGGTCCTGCGCCTGCTTCACCTCGCCGCGACTGCCGAAGAGCGCGTCGGCCTCGTCGAACAGCACCACGGCGGTGCCGCCCTCGGCCGCGTCGAAGATCTCGCGCAGGTTCTTCTCGGTCTCGCCCACCCACCGGCTGATGACACTGGAGAGGTCGACGCGGAACAGGTCGAGCCCGAGCGAGCCCGCGATCACCTCGGCCGCCATCGTCTTTCCGGTGCCGGGGCCGCCCGAGAAGAGCGCCTTGATGCCGTAGCCGCGGGCGCGGATCTTGTTGGCGCCCCAGCGGTGGTAGACGTTTTCCTGTTCCGACAGGTAGTGCGTGAGGTGGATGAGCTGGCCTTTCACCTTCTCGGTGATGATCAGGTCGTCCATCTGGTACTGGGGGATCACGTGCTGCGCGAGCCCGCGGAACTCCGGTCGCGACAGCTCGCGGGCCGCCGCCCAGATCATCTCCAATGGCGGCTCCTTGCCGCCGGCCTCGGCGTGCGCGCGCTCGATCACGCGAGGGATGGTGGTGCCGCCGACGCTGTAGAAGCGCTCGCTGATCTCAGGCGCGATGCCGCTGCCCCAGCCCATGCGCTCGAGCTGCACCTTCCAGGCCTCGGTGCGCTCATCCAGCGTGGTGCGCCCGACGTGCACGGTCACCGAGGCGCGGTCGGAGCCGAGCAGCCCGCTGATCGACTTGCGGTCGGAGCCGCCCACGAGCACCGGGTAGGGCAACGTGGCCAGGGCACCGCCGAGCGCGATCATCTGGTTGCGCAGGGCAGGGTCTTCCTGCGCGCTGGCTACGTTCACCACGTAGGGCAAGGCGCCCGAGAGCCGTAGCTCGCGGATGAGGTCCCAGGGCTCGTCCAGGTAGGCCTTGGTGCGCTCGAGGTCGATGCGCGCGAGCTTGCGGTCCACGTGCCGCGCGACGGCCTGCGCCACGCCCTCGCGCAGGCCCACGGTGCTGCCGACGATGGCCACGGTGATGGGGCTTCTGAGCGCGTCGCCGAGGTCTTCGATGCGCTTGCGGGTGGGCTTCGGGATGAAGGGCTCCACCGAGGTGTCGATGGGCGTGAAACCCACGCTGGACGGCAGCTCTTCTTCCTCGAGGAACCAGCGCACTAGGCGCGGCGCGGGATGCAGGCGACGGCTGGTGTGCGTTTCCATGCCGTCGGGCGGGTTGAGCAACAAGAGGCGATTGCGGATGAGCGGCCCGCCGGGCAACAAGCGGGCTTGCAAGGCGAGACGTTCCTTGCGACCGGGGCGGAGCACCCGGGTGGCCATGTCGACGGTCAGGTAGGCCTGGTTGAGGTTGTCGTTGAGGTAGGCGAAGATCTTGCCGTAGCCGGCGCTGATTTCGGGGGCGAGCGACATGAGGATCAGGTCGCTGTCGTCGCCATCGAGCTCGAAGGCCTGCCGAAGCCGGCTGAAACGCCCGCCCGGGGCGTCGCGCAGCGCGGTGGAGGCCAGCACCGCCTCCTCGAGACCGTCGGGACCGCCGGGGTAGTCGATCTCGCCGTGGGCGCGGAGGAGCGCGTCGACCTCGTCGTCGGTGATGACCGAGCCCCAGAACTGGCCCTTGGCGCGCATCGCGGGACGGGAGCGCTGCCTGCGGACGGCCCGGAGCAACAGAAGGTCGGTGCGGCGGAGCCGCCGAGCCAGCTCCTCGAAGACGGTGGACATCCCGCGCAGACTATCGCGATCGGCCGCCCGCCCCCTCGCGTGCACATTCCCCCGCGCAGGGTCCCGCCTCGCCGAGCACCGCCGCGTGGCGGATCGCACCGGGAGCGTGCGAAATCACACTACCGAGGACCAGCGCCAGGCCCGCGCCCCACAGGGGGTAGCCGAGCGCCGTGGCGACAGCGAAGGCCGTCACCTTGATGATGACCGTCCAAGCTTGAGTATAGCGGAGCCAGTCGAGCCCGTGACGGCTCAGCTCCGAGGCGCACATCAAGAGTCCCGTCAGCACCACCGCCTCGGTGCTTCCGCTGGGAACCTCGCCGACGATCGCGCCGCCGAGCACGGCAGCCATCGCGCCGAGGTGGGCCGTACGCAGGCCGATGTCGAGCCAGCGGTGCGCGGAGGAACGACGGTGTGACATATGGCCCGTTGCAGCAAGCCTCGTGCCGTCGAACGACCGACGCGGCGAAAAACCGATGGCGACGGTCGCCCTGGGCGGCTTCACCGACACGGCTGGGGGAAAAAACCCTTTCAGGCGCCGTGCGTGTCGGCTGAGTATAGAAACTATCCGCGAATAATGAGGATTTCGTGTCCTCGGCACACCGGTTGCAGTAGGTCTCGGCGCCACGGAGGCACCATGTTCAGTCTGACGCTCGCGTTCCTCGCTGCGCCCACCGCGATGGCGGAGGAAGCCAAGAAAGAAGAAGTCCCCGTCAAGTGGGAGGCCTCGGGCCTCTACCAGGTCTGGAATCTCCAGCAAAACAACTTCCTTCTCGGGTGGAAGCCCGACGGGGAGAACGCGCACCCCCTCGACGACGCGGCCTACACCGTGCAGATGCTGCGCGTGAAGGGCGCCGTGTCGAAGGACCACTTCGGCGCGTCGGCTCGGCTCGATCTCGCGCAGGGCTGGTGGGGCGTCGATAACGACCCCGCCGACGGCTACACGCTCACCGCCAACGGCGACGGCACCTACACGCTGACCCGCGCCTACAACGACGACGCGATGTTCGAGGACAAGGAAACCAACTACGCGGTCCACGTCGACAACGCCTACGGCTGGGCCGAGTTTGGCCCCGTGGAGTTCCGCGCTGGCCGCCAGAACTATGCCTACGGCAACAAGCTCGTGCTCGACGAGGATCTCGACAGCTTCCAGGTGATCTACAAGCCGATGAAGGGCGTGGCGGTGGAAGCCTTCGGCGCCAAGCTCTCGGAGGGCATCTACTCCTACACGCTGCCCACGGGCTCGCTCATGGGCGACAACGTGGACTACTCCGACGCCAACGTGTACGGCCTGCGCGGCAAGTACAACAGCGAGGCGGTGAACGCCGAGCTGTTCGGCCTCTACTACGTCGACACCATCAGCGAGAGCTGGGCCTACTTGCCCAACGGCCTCGGCTACTCTCGCAGCCGCTTCACGCCGCAGGTCACCGAGCTCACCGCCATCGGCCTCGCGGGCGACGGCAAGCTCCCCACCAAGACCAAGTGGCGCGCCGAGTTCGACTTCCTCACCGGCAAGGACCACGTGGAGAACGCGGACCACGCGGCCGGCATGATCGACATCAACGACGGCACGCTGAGCGGCTGGAACGCCTACGCGGACATCACGCAGCCGATCCCGATGGGCAAGGCGGCGATGGACGTGGGCGCCATGTTCGGCATGGGGTCCGGCGACGACGACGTGACGGCCGGGGCCGGCAACGTGAACAAGCTCAGCACGCAGGGCTTCTTCTTCATGACCAACGTCTGGGAAGACAGCATCATGCCCGACATCGCCGGCATCACCCCGCAGGGCCTCGGCAGCCCGGCGAGCCGCGGCTACCGCGAGCTCGAGAACACCACCGCGATCCAGGGGCACCTCGGCGTCGACCCGATCCCCCAGTTCCGGCTGGAGTCGAGCTTCACCTACCTCAAGGCCACCCAGGCCATCACCGGATGGGACGCGACGGGTGTGCCGCAGCTCGACCAGTCCTCCACCGACATCGGCTGGGAGCTCGACGCCAACGCCATCGTGAAGCTCCGCAAGGGCGGCGTGGTGCTGGCCGAGCGCTTTGGCTACTTCAGCCCCGGCGAAGGCGCGAGCCTGCTCATGACCGGCACGAAGGACAACGTCGAGGCGGCGTGGGAGCTTCGCTCCGAGGCGCAGATCAACTTCTAGTCTTCGGAGCCGCCCATTAGCTTCCTCATACCAAGCTTGTTGGCCTCGGGATGTGTCGGTGAGTTCGCCGACCCATCCCGGGCGCTCGCACGTCCGGAATCGACATCGGTCGTTTACCCGACGGAGATCAACCGACCCACCACGCTCGGCGTGGTGGACACCGAGCGCGTGGACATCAACGGCACGCCCGTCGGGGTGTCCTGTGTCACGTGCCACGGCCCCACCCCGGAAACGAGCTGGGCCGGGCGCGAGGGCGGGACCTTCCACACCGGGCTCGAGGTGGTGCACGGCGACCTCAGCTGCGAGTCCTGTCACGATGCCGTCGACAAGACTCGGCTTCACCTGTCCGACAACAGCCCCGTCGACATGCTCGACGCCATGACGCTCTGCGCCCAGTGTCACGGTCCGCAGTTCCGCGACTACAGCCGCGGCAGCCACGGCGGGATGACCGGCTACTGGGACACCACAAAGGGCCCGCGCGAGCGCAATCACTGCGTGGAGTGCCACGCCCCCCATGCCCCGGCGGTGCCGCGCGTTTCCCCCGCGCCGCCGCCTATCGATCGAGGAGTCCACGAATGATCGACGAAGATCCGACCCGGCGCCTGGCGCTGAAGGCCGGGGGGGCCACCCTCGGCGCCGCCGCCTTCGCGCGCGCGCTCGCCCCGCTGACCGAGTGGCAACCCACGACCAGCGTCGATGAGTTCCTGCAGAAACACTACAAGGAGCTCGACGCCGCCGAGATGAAAGAGGTGCTCGCGCGACTGGAGCAAGAAACGCTCGACGAGACGGGCGTGAGCGTGAGCATCGCCGACCCGCGTCCCTTGCCCGGCGTGCGCTTCGCCTACGCGCTCAACCTGTCGATCTGCATCGGCTGCCGCCGCTGCGCCGAGGCCTGTCACAAGGAGAACAACCACGATCGCCTCTCCCACAACTCCTACATCCGCGTGTTGGAGATGGAAAAGGGAAGCCTCGACCTCGAGAAGGGCAACGCGCACTACACGCATCCGGTGCCGCGCAAGGACAAGTTTTACATGCCGGTGCAGTGTCACCAGTGTGACAACGCCCCCTGCGTGAAGGTGTGCCCGATCGAGGCCACCTGGAAAGAGGCCGACGGCATCGTGGTGGTCGACTACAACTGGTGCATCGGCTGTCGCTACTGCGAGGCCGCCTGTCCCTACCACGCGCGGCGTTTCAACTGGCAGAAGCCCGAGGTGCCTGCCGAGGAGATCAACCCCGACCAGGCGTACTTGTCCAACCGGCTTCGCCCGCAGGGCGTGATGGAGAAGTGCACCTTCTGCCTCCATCGTACTCGCGAAGGCCGCTTCCCGGCTTGCCTCGAGGCCTGCCCCACCGGCGCGCGGGTGTTTGGCAATGTGCTCGACCCCAAGTCGGAGATCCGCTGGGTGCTCGAGAACAAGCGTGTTTTCGTCCTCAAGGAGGACGTCGGCACCCGTCCCCGCTTCTTCTACTTCTTCGACGAGTAGGCCATGACGCTCCCCACCGAACACGTCCGCACCTACCCGCGCTTCATCTGGGACGCGCTGGGCATCGCCACTGATGGCAAGTTCCCCTTCTACGCCTGGATGACCGCGCTCACCGCAGTTTTCCTCGTGGGGGTGAACGCCTGGGCCCACCAGACGGTGGACGGCCTGGCGCTCACCGCGCTGTCCGACCACGTGTCCTGGGGCATGTACATCGGCAACTTCACCTTCGCCGTGGGCCTCGCGGCCGGCGCGGTGATGATGGTGATCCCGGCCTACGTGTACAAGGACCATGCGATGCACGACGTGGTGATCGTGGGCGAGATCCTCGCCATCGCCGCGATTGTCGTGGCGCTGGCCTTCGTGAACGTGGATCTCGGGCGTATCGACCGGGCCTGGCACCTCATGCCGGTGGTCGGCCGTTTCCACTGGCCGGTTTCGATGTTGACTTGGGACGTGGTGGTGCTCGGCGGCTACCTGCTCATCAACCTGCACGTGGTGGGCTACCTGCTCTACACCCGCTTCCTCGGGCAGGTGCCCAACCCACGCTGGTACTTGCCCTTCGTTTTCTTGTCGATCATCTGGGCGGTCAGCATCCACACCGTCACCGCGTTCTTGTACAGCGGTCTCGGCGGTCGGCCCTTCTGGAACACCGCCTTGCTCGCGCCTCGTTTCATTGTCAGCGCCTTCGTCAGCGGTCCGGCCTTCATCGTGCTCGCCCTCCAGGTGGTGCGGCGACTCACGAAGTTCCACGTGGGCGACGCGCCCATCTCCACTCTGGTGAAGATCCTGCGGGTCACGGTGCTGATCAACTTGTTCCTCGTGTTCTCCGAGGTGTTCACCGAGTTCTACACCGGGGGCAGTCACACGGCGGCGGCGAAGTACCTGTACTTTGGCCTGCACGGGCACAACGCGCTGGTGCCGTGGATCTGGACGGCCATCGTGTTCAACGTCACCTCGGCCTTCCTCTTCCTCTCATCGAGCACGCGGACGCACCTCTGGCGCGTCGACATCGGCTGCGGACTGGCGCTGGTGGGCCTGTGGATCGAGAAGGGCATCGGACTCATCGTGCCGGGCTTTGTCCCCAGTACCTTGCACGAGGTGATCGAGTACCTGCCCAATCGACTGGAGTGGAAGGTCACACTCGGCATCTGGGCGCTCGGTCTCATGGTCTTCACCATCGGGCTGAAGGTGGCGATCGCCGTCTTCACCGGGCGCATGCGGGCCAACGAGACGGCTGTCAGCCCCACCGTGGAGGCCTAAGCGATGATCACCGACCGTCGTAGTTTCCTCAAGCTCAGCGCGGTGGCGACGGCCACCCTCGCGGCAAGCGCGGCTACAGCAGGTTCGCCGCAACCCGCTACCCCCGACCTGCGCGCCCGGATGGGCAGCGGCGTCGACTGGAACAAGGCCCCCTGTCGATTCTGCGGCACCGGCTGCCACGTGCAGGTGGGCGTGCAGAACGGCAAGGTGGTGGGCATCGCGGGTGACACCGAGGCCGAGGTGAACAAGGGGCTCTTGTGCGTGAAGGGCTACCACGTGGGCCTCGTGCTCTACGGGACTGACCGGCTCACCACGCCCATGCTGCGCCGGGGCGACAAGATGGTGCCCATCAGTTGGGACGAGGCCATCAAGGTGATCGCCGACCGCGTGCAGAAAGACCCGAAGGGCTTTGGCCTCTACGGCTCGGGCCAGTGGACCATTCCCGAGGGCTACGCCGCCAACAAGCTGATGAAGGCGGGATTGTCGAACAATCACATCGACCCCAACGCGCGGCTCTGCATGGCGAGCGCCGTCACCGGCTTTCTCGCCACCTACGGCGTGGACGAGCCCGCTGGCTGCTACGACGACCTCGACGTGGCCGACGTGATCATCCTCTGGGGCAACAACCCGGCGGAGATGCACCCGGTCCTGTTCAGCCGCATCGTCGACCGGCGCAACCGGGGCGAGAACGTGGTGATCGTCGATATCGGCACCCGGCGAACGCGCTCCACCGCGCACGCACAGCACTTCATGCGCATGAAGCCCCACGGCGACCTCGCCATCGCCAACGGCATCGCGCACTTGCTGGTGAAGTCCGGTCGGTGGGACAAGGACTTCGTGACGAAGCACTGCGCATTCCGCGCCGACAGCGAGCCGGCCGAGCTCAACGGCAAGGCGATCAGCTTCGACGACTACAAGGCCGCGCTCGAACCCTACACCCCGCAGCACGTGGAGCAACTATCGGGGGTAAAGGCGGCCGACATTCGACTGCTCGCCGAGATGTTCGCCAACCCGAAGCTCAAGATCACGAGCCTCTGGTGCATGGGGATGAACCAGCACACGCAGGGCACCGCGATCAACACGCTGGTGCACGGCATCCACCTGCTCAGTGGCCACTTCGGCAAGCCGGGCGACGCGCCCACCAGCCTCACGGGACAGCCCTCCGCCTGTGGCACGGTGCGCGAGGTGGGCACGCTCGCGCACGGGCTCCCGGGCGGCGGCAACGTCACCAAGGACAAGCACCGGGCCTTTGCCGAGAAGAACTGGAACCTGCCCGCGGGGCGCATCAACCCCAAGCCGGGCTACCACGCGGTGGAGATGTGGAAGAAGTTCTCTACGCCGGCGAAGGGCGGTGGCGACCTGCACACGCTCTGGGTGCAAGTCACCAACCCGGGGCAGACGCTCCCCAACTCGCACCTGCTGGTGGATCCTTCCCGCAAAGATCCCGAGAAGTTCCTCATCGTGTCCGACGTGTACCCCACGGCCACCACGCGCATCGCCGACCTGGTGTTGCCCTCGGCCTTGTGGGTGGAGAAGAACGGCATGTTCGGCAACTCCGAGCGCCGCACGCAGCAGTGGTTCAAGATGGTCAACCCGCCGGGACAGGCGCGCGACGATTGCTGGCAGCTCATCGCGCTGGCGCACGAGCTCGACAAGCGGGGCCTGCCGGGCCTGCGCGACAAGGACGGCCAGTGGCTGTTCCACACCACTGACGCGCAGGGTCGCGAGGTGCCGATCTGGGACTGGAGCCACTACTACGACGTAAACGTGGACCGGCGCCTCTTCGAGGAGTATCGCCCCTTCAGCAAGATGAAGCACAAGGACCTCGCGCCGTATGACGAGTACGCCCGGGCGCGAGGCCTCCGCTGGCCGGTGACACAGGGCGACGACGGCACCTGGCGGGAAACCCGCTGGCGTTTCTCCGAGTTCGACGACCCCTACGTGAAGAAGGGCACCGGCATCGATTTTTACCACTCGGTCACCGACGACGGCAAAGCCCAGGTGTGGTTCCGCCCGTATGCGCCCCCGCCCGAGATGCCCGACGCCGACTACCCGATGTGGCTCTGTACCGGCCGCGTACTCGAACACTGGCACTCGGGCACGATGACCGGCCGCATCCCGCAGCTCCGCGGGGCCATGCCCAACGCTTACCTGGAGATGAACCGCGCCGACGCCAATCGGCTCGGCATCCAGAACGGGGAGCTCGTGCGACTGGAGTCACGACGGGGCAGCATTGACTTGCCCGCGTGGATCGACGGCCGCGCCGAGCCGCCCTCGGGGACGGTTTTCGTGCCCTTCTTCGATGAGCGCGTGGCCATCAACCAGGTGACGCTCCACGACTTCGACCCCTTCTCGAAGCAGCCCGACTACAAGAAGTGTGCCGTCCGCGTGCGGCGGATCGCGAGCTAGGCGTGGACCGCGAATCACTCCGCGTGGGGCTAGCGGTGGTCACGGGCGTGGCCGTCGTGGGCTTCTTCCTGGGCACTTCGGCGTGGGACTACGAGGACGAGTCGGTGGCCGACGAGCCCGACGAGCGGGAGCCGCCGGTGCCCGAGGCGCTCACCTACACGGAGCTGCGCACACACCCGCGCACCACGCCCACCGGCTGGACCGAGGACATCGCGGCCCTTCGCGAGGCGGGCCCCGACCTGTTCGACCCGGTCGCGATCACGGGCGAGAAGTCAGCGGCCCTGGCCGAGCGAGCCGCGCTCCGCGCCTACGACGGCGCCCCCCCGCGCGTGCCACACGCCGTGCGGCAAGACTCGGCTGCCGAGTGTCTCGCTTGTCACGACGAGGGGCTCCGCTTCCGCGAGCTGCTCGCCCCGGCCATGAGCCACGCCGAGTACACCAGTTGCACGCAGTGTCACGTGGTGGAATCGAGCCCGGTCCCGGGCGGTTCGGTGCTCGCGGACGACTCGCGCGCCGTGGCCAACAACTTCGACGGGATCGACGCGCCCACCTCGGGCCCTCGTGCCTGGAGCGTGGCCCCGCCGCAGATCCCGCACCGGGTGTTCATGCGGGAGAACTGCGATAGTTGCCACGGCGTGAACGGTCGCGACCCCATCCGGAGCACCCACCCCTATCGGGAGAGCTGCACCCAGTGTCACGCCTCCGCCAACGATGCCTTCCCGGGGTTGCCGTGAGCCTCACGCGTCGCGCCTTCTTTGGTCTCGGTGCCGACGAGGCGGAGCCCACCGAGCGCAAGCTCCCGCGCTTCGACATCGTGGCGTGTACCCACCGCACCGACTTCTGCCAGGTGTGCGTGGAGCGATGCCCGGCCGAAGGTGCGCTGTCCATGGGGCGTTTTGCCCCGGTGGTGAATGAGTGGAAGTGCACAGGCTGTGGGGATTGTGCCCAGGTGTGCCCCTCGCCTTTCGCGGCGGTGGTGATGCAGGGCGCGGGGGCCTGAGTTGGACGAGCCCATCCCCGAGGCCGAGCTGTACGACGCGGTGATCGACGACGCGACCCTCGCGCGCTGGGTGGAAGATCTGTCTGCGTTCGCCCGCGTAGATCGAGTGATGGAGAAGGGCGGTGCCACTCGGCACGCCGGTCAATCAACCGACGTTCGGGGCTCCGTCGACCGGCTGCGCGTCGGCGAGATCCGGGCGCTGCAGGCGTGGTATCGCCACGAGGGGAGTAGCTGGTGCGACACCGTCCTGGCCGTTCCAGGCGGATGGCGCATGGTGAGAAGCCGGCTGGCACCAGACTTGCAGTAGTGCCCTCTCCTGCACCGGAGAGTTCCATGCGTTTTTTCCCCGCTATCCTCCTCCTGGCCTCGGTCGGCTGCGCCCCCCAGGAAACCCCCAAGGTGGAGGCCAAGCAAGACAAGGCCCCCGCGCCGGCGGGCGATGAGCTCCGCCCGCTCAAGTCCACCGACGTGATTGGCATGCAGGCGGAGGGCGCCCCCGAGGTGGCGGTGCTCACCAGCGCCCCCAACGTGCCGCCGGCCATCAAGCGCGACAAGGCGGGGAAGGTGATCGTCAACCTCGAGGTGAAGGAGGTGCAGAAGTCCATCGCCGAGGGCGCGGACTACGTGTTCTGGACCTACGGCGGCGACGTGCCCGGCAAGTTCATCCGCATCCGCCAGGGCGACACCGTGGAGTTCCACCTCCAGAACCACCCCGACAGCAAGGTGCCGCACAACATCGACCTTCACGCCGTCACTGGGCAGGGCGGCGGCGCGGCCAGCACCTTCGCGGCGCCCGGCCAGGACGCGCAGTTCACCTTCAAGGCGCTCAACGCGGGCCTGTACATCTACCATTGTGCCACCGCCCCGGTGGGCCTACACATCGCCAACGGCATGTATGGGCTCATCCTCGTGGAGCCGCCGGGTGGCTATCCGCCGGTCGACAAGGAGTTCTACGTGGTGCAAGGCGACTTCTACACCAGTGGCAAGTACCACGAGGCGGGGCTCCAGAACTTCGACATGGAGAAGGCGATCGCCGAGGAGCCCACCTACGTGCTCTTCAACGGCGCCGAGGGCGCGCTCCTGGGCGACAAGTCCATCGTGGCCAACGTGGGCGACAAGGTGCGCATCTACGTGGGCAACGGTGGCCCCAACCTCACGTCGAGCTTCCACGTGATCGGCGAGATCTTCGACAAGGTCTACTCGGAGGGTGGCACGAGGTACCAGGAAAACGTGCAGACCACGGTGGTGCCGCCGGGCGGCTCGGCGATCGTCGAGTTCACGGTGGACGTGCCGGGTAACTACCCCATCGTCGACCACGCCATCTTCCGCACCTTCAACAAGGGCGCCCTCGGCATCCTCAAGGTGGAAGGCGCGGAGAACAAGGCGATCTACTCGGGTCCCGAGGCCACCAAGGACTTCAAACCTGTGGCAGCCCCCCAGTGATCCCCCAGCTACTCGCCATGGCCGGCGCCTTGTGGTCGCCCATCGACACCGAGCGCGTGGACGTGGGTCCTGGCGAGTGGCGCCCTGTTTACCCGCCTTCACCGGGTGAAGACGTGATCCCGGTGAAGGCCTTCCAGCTCGCTGTCTACCCGGTGACCGTCGGGGACTACGAGCTGTTTGTGGAGGCCCACCCCGAGTGGCAGCGCGGCCGAGTCGACGGCGCCCTCGCGGGTGACCTGTACCTGTCGCGGTGGGCCGGCCCCACGCGGGCGGGCATGTCGAGCCCCGACGTGCCGGTAACCGAGGTGAGCTGGTTTGCCGCCCGCGCCTACTGTCGCTGGGCGGGTGGACGTTTGCCCACCGAGGCCGAGTGGGAGCTGGCCGGGGCCGCCGACGAGACCCGGACCGACGCCAGTCGCGACCCGGCCTTCGTCAAGCGCATCCTCGACTGGTACAGCCGCCCCAACCCTGTGGAGTGGCCGGCCGTGGGACAAGGGGAGCCCAACGCATGGGGCGCGCACGACCTGCACGGCATGGTGTGGGAGTGGGTCGACGATTTCAACGCCAGCCTCGTGAATGTCGACAATCGCGACGGCAAGGGCGCCGACGAGCTGCGCTTCTGTGGCGGCGGCGCGGCGGCGGCGGCCACCGACAAGGCCGACTACGCCGCGTTCCTGCGCTTGGCGCTACGGTCCTCGCTCGAAGGGCGTTCCACGGTGCGCTCCCTCGGCTTTCGATGCGCTTTTGACGCGGAGGAACCATGATCCTCGCCCTCTTCCTGGCGTGTGCCGTCCCGGAAACGAAGGACGGCCCGGCTGCTACCGAGGACGAAGTCGTGGCCCCGGTCGCGACCGGACCCTCGCTCTACGCGCTCGACGTGCCCCTGGTCAACCATCGTGGCGAGGACATCCGGCTCGACCAGTTCCGGGGTTCGCCGGTGATCGTGTCGATGTTCTACACCGAGTGTCCGATGGCCTGCCCGCTCCTGGTGGAGGCCGCCCTGAGCGCCTTGGCCGAGGCCGGGAACCCGGGGGTGCCGGTGCTCTTCGTGAGCATCGACCCGGCGAACGACACGGTGGCCGCGATGAAGAAGTCACACGACAGCCGGGGCGTGGGCGAGCAGTTCACCTTCGCCGCCCCGCCGGCGGATCGGGTGCGCGAGATCGCGGCCTTGCTGGGGATCAAGTACCGGCCGCTCCCGGCTGGTGGATTCGCGCACACCTCGGTGCTGGTCTTGCTCGACGGCGAGGGCCGAGAGCTGGCGCGGGCGGAAGGGAACGAGGGAAGGGGGCAGTTGGTGACGGCGCTGGGCGGCGGGTAGGGGGCTACCACTTGGTGGGGTCGTCGAAGGGGATGTCGAACCCTTCCATGATCATGATGCGGCCGGCGTTCTCGCCATAGGTGGGGTCGTCGTAGCCGTCGTCGCTGAAGATCCACTCGGGGAGGCCGTCGCCGGTGAGGTCGGAGAACACCGGGTCCTGGTCGTCCTCGCCCCAGAAGCAGAGGGTCTCCGGCTCGTAGTTGTCGTAGACACCGCCGGCGGCGATCTCGCTGGTGCGGAGGATGCAGCGGCGGCGGTCGCGGGAATCCTGATCGTTGTCCCAGTTCATGTAGAGGTCGGAACGACCGTCGCCATCCAAGTCGGGTAGCCAACTCCCGGGGTAGGCGCCGGGGTTGCTGTTGCTCGTGGTGTCGTGCGGCGGACACACGCGGGCGTACTCGGAACTGGCAAGGTCGCCGGTCGGAATGGAGCCGCCAATGACCACGGAGGTGCAGTTCACTCCCCCCGTCGCGTCGTCGTCCTTGATGCTCCGGTTGATCGCGATCTCCGGGTTTCCATCGCCG
>SXGT01526945.1_pt1 | contig 17993 bp, 18 predicted proteins | sample 3176221 | NCBI WGS metagenome assembly SXGT01 (sample SAMN11356862, study PRJNA531348) | freshwater metagenome | isolation source: freshwater sample F1-120 | place: China: Fuxian Lake, Yuxi | collected 2017-12-25
CCGTATTACCTGCATACTTTGGATCGAGCCCAAGGCACAGGACATTTTGCACTTTCATCCGCGCAAGCTCTAGAACTGCATCAGCAACTGCAAAAGGTCTTACCCGGTTATCTAGTACCACGCCTAGTCACAGAACAGGCGGGCGCTGCGCATAAAATTTTGCTGCATTAATCCCCTTGCTAATGCAATCTTTGAGAGTCTAGCGTGCTCAGCCGACCCGGCAGAGCTTCAGAATATACCTTAATATCAGCGTAACCTAAAGTATCATTTAACCAGCACCAACTCATTCCACTGCGTGGTATAGCGTTTTGACCTACGCTCAGGTTTAAACTGCCAAGCTTTATCTAATCCAGCGGAGGCGATTGACAGCGCGCGCGGAAAACGATGGTTGATCTTATCGACGCAAGCCATTAACGCCCGCTCCTGCGTTTCCTCTAAAACGCCAAACACATCCAATTGCCTCGGTGAATGATCCGAGTACAGCTCACTTAATTGAATGCCACATTTTTGATACCGATACCCCGGTTTGTAAATGCGCCGCACTAGCTGCTTAGCCACGTGAATTAATTTGCGCGTATCTTGGGTACCGGGTTGCACTTGCGCACTGGCAGAACATTGATATTGTGGTTCGTGTGGCTGAAAAGGATTCGTGCGCATAAACACCGTTATACGCGCGGTGGTCGACTGCTGCGCTCTCAGCTTTTGCGCCGCCCGACTACAAAACTCGGCTAAGGCTTCAGATACATCTAAGACATTATCTACAGGCCGTTTAAAACTCCGGGAACACAAGATACTTTGCTTGTCCGGTGCAATATCGGTAAATTCCAAACACGGGATGCCATTGAGCTCCATAATAGTACGCGCCAAAACGACACTAAATTGCATTTGCATTTGTTGCAGCGGTTGCTGCGCCAAAGCCCATACCGTATTAATACCCAACTGTGCAAGCCGTTGACTTAAGCGCGGCCCCACCCCCCAGACCTCATGCACAGGTAAAATGCGCATTAAGCGCTCCCGACGCTGAGGACAGGATAAATCCACTACCCCATGAGTTTGGGGCCATTTTTTAGCCGCGAAGTTGGCTAATTTGGCGAGGGTTTTGGTCGGCCCCAAACCGACGCATACCGGAATACCTGTCTGCTGCCGCAGCGTTTGTTTAATATTAAGGGCATAAGCACTAGGATCTGTTGGACACACCCCCGTCAAATCTAAAAAGGCTTCATCAATTGAATAAACTTCAGTACTCGGCGCAAAGGTCTCGAGCAAAGACATCACGCGAGCAGACATATCCCCATATAACGCAAAATTTGCCGAAAACAGTTGCACATCATGTTGTTTAACCACCTGGGTAATTTGATACAACGGCACCCCCATTTTAACGCCCAACGCTTTTAAGGCCTGATTTCTAGCAATAATGCAGCCATCGTTATTACTCAAGACCCCGACAGGCTTATGCCATAAATCCGGGCGAAAAACACACTCGCAACTCACATAAAAGGCGTTGCAGTCGACTAAAGCGATCAGCGTTGGCGCAGTCATAGCCCTATTGTGCGCATATTAATAGTTCCACAAAAGTGATTCACCACCCTGATCCTATACTTTATGAATTACTTCAGTGACCACCCCCCAGACGACCATCTCTAATTCGTCATACAGCGGGATATTGGGATAATCTGGATTTTCTGCTTTTAAATACCATTGACCATTATCGACCATCAAACGCTTAACCGTAAGCTCGCCATTCAATGCGCAAATCACAATTTTGCCCGCCGCCGGAGTTAAGGCGCGATTAACCACTAAAATATCATTATTAAAAATACCCGCACCGATCATAGAGTCGCCTTGAACGCGGGTGAAAAAAGTTGCTGCCGGATTTTGAATAAGCAACTCGTTAAGATCGAGCGTCTTATCCACAAAATCATCCGCTGGAGAAGGAAAACCTGCCGAAACCTTGCCTGAAAACAACGGTAAGGCTAAGGCACTTAAATTAGCTGCAGGACGTAAACTATGCGCAATATTGCTACAGTGCTGCACGTTGTTTTGCTTGTGCTGTAATAAGGATTTGACCGTGGGTATTAAACTTTCGGGTATACGCATCGCCTGCGTAGATTCACCGTAGACAGAAGAGCCCTTTTTACGGCCCGCGTTGGCCCTCACCCCACCCCAGGTTTCAGTTTCATTTTCCGCCATACGACACGCTCACTTGATAAATGTACAAAAATCAAATTACATCTTATCAGCTTGCTGTGCGTTTGAAAATGGATTTTTAAACCTTAAAGTTACGAATGAGAGGGATTGGAAATCGTATTTCGGACAAGATACTGCTCGGGCTGGGAAAACCTGAGCAAGTACTCGTTATGCACGCCGCTAAAACAAGATAAGTGCATCAATCAAACGGTGTGTTGTAAAGCCAATTTATGACTCACATCAACCTTTAGCTTCCCATACCGCTTTAAATTCAGGAATACCAGTCGTTAAACGGGCGTGCAAAAATTTGAACTGTCGCTGTAGCTCATCCTCAGCATCACCTACATTCTTAAAAACTTGCACAACTTTTTGATCATTCAACATCTCAGGATGATGCGCATCAATAAACTCCAACACTTCCGCATCCAATTCAGTGATACTACTTAGCGCAGCTTCCATTTGCTGCAATACTGCACGTAATTCAATCAGATCTTTAGCCATACCGAAAACTCCTTCAAAGCGTGAAAATAAACAATCACTGCGATTGTCTGCAATACAGAATGCATAAGCAGCTATCACGCCAAAAAATCATTTTCGCGGGTCACGGCAAAAAATACACAAAAATCAAGGTTTTTACAGCAGTTTGCAAGATGTTGTCATGAACACACCAGCGACGCTATGCTCAAACGCCCCGGCCTAGCGTCAGAGACATAACAAAATCCATTGCGATTGTACTAAACACTGCAAAATCCGCACTTAGCGGTAAAACCGCATGGTCGGAGTGAGTTTCCAAAGCTTAGAGCCTCCGCTAAAAAATCCTGCCATTAAAAATATTACACACTTATCTTGCGACAATTTGTCGCGCGACAATCCACCACATTTTAAATCAATAATTTTTTAATTACACTTTAACCACTCAAATAATTGAGAATAACAAAACACTTTAATGGAGTATTCACAATGAACAAAAAATATATTTCAATTGCTACTGCTATTTTAATATTAGGTGCGGCTGCATTTAAAGTAACGATTGCCAACGAAACACCCGCAGAACCCGTTGCGGAGGAAGTTAAAAGCGTTGCCTATTATGTAGCGAACACCAAAGAAGCGCGCGAGAAAAACCGTGAATGTTATGAGCAAGGGAATATGCAAGCTAATCAAAATTGCGCAAATTCGCTACACGCCTTACAAATCAGCTTTGTTGGAGGGGATAGAGTCAGCGGTTATAAATATGCCGATCGATAACCACGCCTGCATTTAACACAGGAATATACTCGTTTAATATTCTAGGATTAAGCGAGTAGTTATTAAAATAAAATACTTTTATCAAGGATGATTAATATCATTATTTTAGCTAATACATAATATTGCAGCCATTATAATTCGAGCAGTTCTCGACCCACTTCACCAGTATGCCAGACGGGATATTTTTGTAGTCCTTTGGTAAATAAACTAGATTGCAATGATCTATCTAACCAATTTCTAACTTGTTCAAATTTAGAATGGATAAACCATTCTGCATCCACGGCGGCAAACTGTCGAATAAACGGCAGGATTGCCGCATCTGCCAGGGTAAAATACTCGGCACATAAGTATTCTTGTACCGATAAACAGCCTTCTAAAGCATTCAAAAATAATTCCGCTTGTTCACGAAAATACGTTTGTGGATGATCAGGCTCGCGTTCTGGATATTTATAGCGGTCCAGATAATACTTAAACTCGCCATCGTTGCGCGCAATCAGATCTTGCGCTTTTTGCACATCACCACGCAACCAGTCTTCAGGGTCATGCTGGCGTAAAGCCCATTTCATGATATCCAGACTTTCGGTTAAAACCTCATCAGGTAATTGCAAAACGGGGACCGTCGCTTTGGGCGATAACTCGAGTAGTTCTGCAGGTTTGTTTTGTAATTGCACTTCGCGCAACTCCACATTAATGCCTGCATAAATGAGCGCTAAGCGTGCACGAATCGCATAAGGGCAACGCCGGAAGCTATATAAAACGGGTAAATTTGCTGCCATAGGAATTTCCTCACAGATCGGGTAATTACGAACCCCATCCCAAATCTTTGGTTTCCCTTAAGATACTGTTTTCAAAACGCAGATATTGTTTAAAATGCCGCGGGCCAAAATTATAAATCCACTCTTCAACTTTAATCTCTTCAAATTGCTGAATCGCAAAAGTATGCAGCGGATCTTGATTGGTGATGCCCACCATTTTGGTATGCGACTCGCTCGACTCGGGTTCACCGCAACGTGTTAAGACCTCGTCCTTACGATCCCCCAAAGTCACGACTGAGCGCCCACAACGCATCGCCATACTCATATCAGAAATAAGCAAGCCCATGACCAAACAACCCATCGCGCTATATTTCATCGTTTTTTCCTCAAAATTAACCTGCTGTTATGGCAATGTAGCAATCCTAACTTAATCGCTACTGAATATTAGCGCAATTAATACGGGGTCCACACATCCCAATATTAAGTCCACGATGAAGACGTGTAGCATCACACCTCAAATACCAAAATTTTTTAACCTAATCAGTATATTGATCACCGAAGTACGCTGGGCAGGAATTATGCCAGCACCACATAAACGAGTTGCAGCAGGAAATACCTCGGAGTCATTTAGCCGAACGAGTTCTTAGACCCAGGACGCATAGAGTCTTGTTTAGAGTCGGGCACGGGATGACTGAATTTACTTGTCGACTGAGAGTTTACTCTTTAAAATGCAGATATTTACGAACTTCAGCATTTAAGTTATAAACTTCGACAGCTCAATTTTTTTGGGCGCTTAATTAAAACGGCAGTTAAATGCAATGTTTGTTCAGATATGCAAAATTTGCATACATTTTTTGCAGGCTTTTGCGCAAAACGCTATTCAACCTTAACTATCTCCTCTAAAATACTGATAATCAAAGCTTTGAGAACTTAAAATTCCTGGCATATTATGTGCTTTATAAAAAGACCAAGGTTTTAAATTTTTTTTAAACATTACGAGTATATGGCGAATCCCCTGAATTTTTTAACATTGTCAACTTTGTCCTGCCTAAGTTTAATCAGTCCACTCAGTTATGCATTTAGTTATGGCGACCCCAGTGCTTTAGAACAAGCGCAACTTGAGCTTATTAATCGAGCACGAGCCAACCCGCTAAAAGAAGCAAAACGCTTGGGAATTGATCTTTTTGAAGGTGTCGCCACAACTCAAATGAGCAGTAATCCAGCACAACCACTAAGCTTTAACGCCCAACTATTAGATACCGCCAGAACGCATAGTTTGGAAATGTTGCAACAGAGTTATTTCGAACATAATTCATCTTCTGGCATCTCTCCATTTATACGTATGCAGCAAACTAACTATGATTATGCATACGCCGCTGAAAATATTGCGGCCAATGGTTATGAAGGCGTTATTAATGATATTCAGTTTGCTGAAGCCATGCACAACAGTTTGTTTATTGATAAGGGTTATCCTGACCGTGGGCACCGAATAGCGATACTCAATCCTAATATGCGCGAAGTTGGCGCAGGCTTAGCTTATGGCGCGTGGAAATATGATAAAAGCAACTTTAACGCCGCATTGCTGACCGTCGATTTTGGTACTCGAAAATTTGCACGCCCGATCATTCTAGGCGTAGCGTATGACGATAACGACCACAATGCGTTTTACACTGTCGGCGAAGGTTTGGCAGGAGTAGAAGTCAGTATTACCAACAATCAATCTACACTCACAGCGTCTGCCGGAGGCTATGGGCTTGAAGTAGATCCGATGCGGGATTACACCGTCAACTTCACCCATCCGCAACTTGGCACCGTGAGTAAAGTTGTGCGAGTAAACAATGACAATGTAAAAGTCGATATTTTACTCAGTGATTTTACTGCGACTAACAGGCCAAAAACTATCGCCAATCAACCCGCACAACAATGTGCGGTGATTGAGCAAAAAAAGTTAACCATCCCCTGCATTAATGCAGTAGGGCAAGTTTATGCTGTTGAATTACTGGATATTGGCCAAAAACCCAGCAATCAACGTTTTGGTATTCAAAGCATTAACTTTAAAGATTTGAGTCGTGCGACGGCCTGCGGAAGTTATGACGCAACTAGCGGCGTTGCCAATATCGGTTGCATTCTAATTGATAATCAAAAATATAATGCCGAATTAGTGTTAAATCCGGCAGCTGGAAACGCAATATTTGACTTAAAATTGCACAATATTTTTATGTTTTAGACTCCGCTGACCCCGCTTACAGTGAGTCTGAGATTAGTTCTTCGGCTCACTGAGACCTGATCTAAAACGCTCTCTTTCCAAAGCTTCTTTTTTGGCGGCATTGATTACTTGCATTACCCCTTTAACATTGACGGGCTTCTTGTTTTGCGCAATTTTTCCGGTCAACGGCACATCTGGGGTCAGCTTACCGTGTACATATAATCCCCAAATTTCCTTGCCATAGTGCGTACCCAGTAATTCTGGAGCAAAGCGTCCAAAATATTCGGTCATATTATTAACATCGCGCTCTAACATCATAGGCGCATTATTATTTCCCGCAGCATTCACCGCTTGCGGCAAATCAATGATTACGGGCCCCTGAGCGTCTACCAACACATTAAATTCAGACAAGTCACCATGCACTAGCCCCGCACATAACATGCGCACGATCTCCTTCAACATACAGGCATGGTATTCCAGTGCTTGTTCACGCGTTAAAATCAAATCATTCAAGCGCGGCGCCGCATAACCTTCGGCATCGACAATTAACTCCATTAACAATACTCCATCCATGAAAAAATGCGGCTTTGGCACCCGGACTCCGGCCTTATCCAATTGATATAAAGCATCCACTTCCGCTGTCTGCCAAGCCGCTTCTTCTTCTTTTTGCCCATAAGCACTGCGTTTAGACATAGCGCGCGCTTGGCGGCTATTACGTACTTTGCGACCTTCACGATACTGCGCCGCCTGCTTAAAGCTCCGTTGCTTGGCTTCTTTATATACTTTGGCGCAGCTGATTTTATCGCCACTACGCACTACAAAAACCTGCGCTTCCTTACCACTCATTAATTGAGCAATAACCTCGTCTATCAAACCATCTTCGAGTAATGGTTCTAACCGCTTTGGTGTTTTCATAAGCCCCCTACGACTCCCCCACAAAGCTGCATATGCAGCGTCCACTGTTTACGCGCGGATAATACCATTAAAACTTAAGCCATGGCAGGCAAATGCAGGGGAACTTAGCACCCCGCCCTACGCCAATGCATAGCCTTTACTCCGCACCAAATTAGGGTATAGTTTAAGCGTAAAATACGATTTGATGCCTATGCTTTGTTCGCTTGCAGATCAAAACTCAGTTTGCCATCCACTAACTGATAATTCTTAAATAATCAGTCAACCTCACTCTGGAGCGTGCATAATTTTTACCCGCGTGTATAACATGAAGGCCTCGACCCCAACTACAATAACTTAGGAGTATATTTATGAAAACAATAATTAACGCCATTATTCTCCTGACTGCCTGTTATCTCCCTACGGTCTCTGCAGCCGATAGTAATGCTGGAGCACAGAAAGCCGAACAATGCTTCGGCTGCCATGGCAATGAAGGTAATAGTAGCATTGCCGCCCACCCCACACTTGCTGGTCAGCAAGCCAATTACTTAAGCAATCAGTTAAATGCCTTTCGTACAGGAACACGCACCAATGCCATCATGAACGGCATGGCCAAAAACTTAAGCAACACTGATATTCAGGATTTAGCGGCATTTTTTGCAAGTCGTACACCGCAGAGTGCGGGAGGTGATCCAAATTTAGCCAAAGCTGGCAGCGCGTTAGCCAATACCTGCTTGGGATGCCATGGCAACGGCGCCCGCGGTAATGGAGCCGTTCCCAGACTTGCTGGTCAGCAACCCGCCTATCTAAGCAAACAACTACATGATTTTAAATCGGGTGCGCGTAAGGGAGGACCAATGCAGGCGATGGTAGCGAATTTATCCGACAGTCAAATTGAGCAACTCGCCGCTTATTTGGGTAGTTTAAAATAACGCAAACGCCGCAAGGCTTGTCACTTCGAGTGAGTCTAGCCTTGCGTGTTTGTTGACCTAAACTAAATTGAGATTGGAATACTGATTACAGATTGACTACATGATTCTAGGCGGTCAAGCGACCGCCTAGAAACTGCCTAGAAACTGCCTAGAAACTCGATTTATTCTTCTAGCTGAGACTTAGGTTCACTCTGAGGGTAAACACTGACTTCAACTGAACTGCTGGTCGATTGTATGCTAACGTCTTGCGCTACAGCGACATGCTTGTAACGTTCCACCCGTTCTGCGAATTCTTGATTGTAAGATTTTGGAATGCTTTGCACAGCGGTGCTTTGACTACCCTCTACAAATTTTTCCACCCCACCTTCCCCAGCAAAATCGTTGCTAGGCGCCGCCTCAGAATTCAAGGATTGCTCGGAATTATTGCGTTTTTCATAACTGCCATTACGTGAGCGACGTCTACTATTGGGTCCGCGTCGAGAACCGTTACGCCGTGGATTACGCTTGGGCAATTGTCCCTCGGCATTTAATTCCACAGCCTCGCCACCTTCTTGTAATTCAACTGCCACAGCCTCACCAGTTTCAGACGCAACTACCGTGGTATATTTTTTTATCGGAATTACCACTTGCACATCAGTATCTTGCTGTTCAAACTTGTCATCCGCAGAGTTCGCATTTTGGCTAAGCTCATTGTCCACAGGATTTCTAGCTTGGCGGTTTTTATTGCGATTACGATTGTTTCGATTGTTACGCCGTGATGCGTTGCGTGCTTCAGGCGTGCTGGTAGGCTGAACTGGCTCGATAACGACATCTTCCTTCGGTTCATCGTTATTAGTCGTCCCCGTGGTTCCCACTAATTTATGCCAAAAGCGTTTTATTAAGCTATCTGAAATGTTTTTATTTTGTATCGGTGCGGGAGAATCATGCAAAAACTCCTTGATTGCTGGCTTCTCAACCACCACGCGAGACTGCTGTACAAAATCAGGTATCTTAATGGTTTCTTCTTTCAGTTGCAGATAGCTGGATTTTTCTTCGGGAACATCTTTGGCTTTAACGCGTTCGATCTCATAATCGGGCGTATCTAAATGTCTGCTCGGCAAAATCACGATACTGACATTTAGACGATTTTCTATTTGTTCTATGGGTTTACGTTTCTCATTTAATAAGAAGGTCGCGCATTCAATAGGCAAATGCGCTAACACTTTTTCCGTGCCTTTTTTCATCGCTTCTTCTTCGATAATGCGCAACACCGACAAGGCGACCGACTCCACATTCCGAATCGAACCCTGTCCTTTACACCGTGGACACGTCAGCTGCGAAGACTCGCCTAACGACGGGCGTAAACGCTGCCGCGACATTTCCAACAAACCAAAACGCGAAATACGACTTGTTTGAATACGCGCACGGTCAATTTTTAAGGCATCGCGTAAACGATTTTCGACTGCGCGTTGATTTTTATTGGACATCATATCGATAAAATCAATGACAAATAAACCACCGAGGTCACGCAATCTTAACTGTCTGGCAATTTCGTCAGCGGCTTCCAAATTGGTATTCAGCGCAGTTTCTTCGATGTCCATCCCCTTAGTTGAACGCGCAGAGTTAATATCAATAGAGGTCAAGGCCTCGGTATAATCAATGACAATTGAACCACCGGATGGCAAAGGCACATCGCGGTTATAGGCAATTTCAATTTGTGATTCGATTTGATAACGACTAAACAAAGGCACCGCATCTTCATAAAGTTTGGCTTTATGCAAAAAGTGCGGCATCACTTGTTTCAGGAAGTTTTGCACTAAGCGGAAAGATTCGGCGTTATCAATTAAGATTTCGTCAATATCATTACGTAAATGATCGCGTAAGGCGCGAATGATCACATTGCTTTCTTGAAAAACTAGAAACGGGGCTTTTTGTTCATTAGAAGAGCGATCAATCGCGGTCCATAACTGCATGAGATAATTCAAATCCCATTGCAATTCTTCAGTGCTTTTGCCACATCCTGCCGTACGTACAATCAAACCCATGCTATCGGGTATTTCTAAGGCATTCATGGCCTCACGCATATCGTTACGCGTGTCACCCTCAATTCGCCGTGAAATACCGCCTGCTTTAGGGTTATTAGGCATTAACACCAAATAAGTCCCTGCTAAGCTGATATAGGTCGTTAAGGCAGCCCCTTTATTACCCCGCTCTTCTTTTTCGATTTGCACCACGATTTCTTGGCCTTCGTGGATTAAATCTTTTATGGCTGCACGGCTTTTAGTTTCTGATTCGGATTCAACACCTTGATGGTAGGAAGGTATAATTTCCTTAAACGGTAAAAAGCCATGTTTATCCGCGCCGTAATTAACAAATGCCGCTTCCAGACTAGGCTCGACTCGAGTAATAATGCCTTTGTAAATATTAGATTTCTTCTGTTCTTTCGATGGTATTTCAATGTCAAAATCATACATTTTTTGGCCATCGACAAGTGCCACCCGCAGTTCTTCTGCTTGGGTAGCATTGATGAGCATTCTTTTCATTAAGTTATCCTTGTTATTGCCCTGCTCCATTATCAGATTTTACAGCTAACATCCGCTACAATACGAAATTGGCTTAAGTTTGGTAGTTTAAGCACAGGCACAACACCTGTAGATTATTGGTATCTGCATTACTTTTTTGCAATATCACTGGCAATTTTATTGCTGGTCTTAGTGTGCTAGCGAATTACTTGCATGTTCAATAAGCCACCGCTGGAGCTAGCTTTAATATCAACCTGTCGCATGCTGTCCATGGAGGAATAAACTCAGCATCAGGACAGCTATCGCGTGGGTGTCTTGTTGTAAAATCTTTCCTAAACAGGAGTCGTAAATCGCTCATCATGGGTCGAGCGATAAAACCCAAAAAAATCTTTTATTGAAGAATTAATACGTTAAACATATATCTTCTGGTTTTATAAAGTTACGCAGAATGCAAGCTGCTATTCTTCTATGGCGTAATAGTCTTAATAATTATTAAAACTCGCTTAATATAGCAATGTTACGCACATACATCAATTTAAACCATCAATCCACTAAACTTACTGGTATCATTATTATATGAAAACAGAATCACCGCAGAATAAACCAGAAGTACAGTGGGTTGAAATTACCGAAGCGAATAACGATCAACGGCTGGATAATTTTCTCATCACCCGCTTGAAAGGCGTCCCTAAAAGCCTGATATACCGAGTTGTTCGTAAAGGCGAGGTCCGGGTGAACAAAGGGCGTGTCGATGTCAAGTATCGCTTGAATATTGGTGACATTGTCCGTATTCCCCCAATTCGGGTGGCAGAAAAAGTAGAACTGGATTATGTCTCCAATGGCTTATTAAATAAATTAGAACAAGCAATTTTATTCGAAGACGCAGCGTTGTTGGTCATGAATAAACCCGCGGGTTTCCCGGTGCATGGCGGCAGTGGCGTGAATGCGGGTATTATTGAGGGTTTACGCCAAGTTCGCCCCGATGCCCATTTTTTAGAGTTGGTGCACCGCTTGGACAAAGATACCTCGGGCTGTTTAATTATTGCCAAAAAGCGCAGTGCCTTACGTAAATTACATGAAATTTTTCGTGAGGATCAAGTCCACAAAACTTATCTAGCTTTGCTTGCTGGACAATGGCTACATAAAAAACTGGTGGTAACGCAGCCTTTACTCAAGCATTCTAGTGAAAGTGGTGAACGGGTGGTCTGTGTCAGCGCCCAAGGCAAAGCCGCAGAAACGCTGTTTCGACGCGTAGCCTTATATCGTGACACTACCTTAGTGTCAGCGACCCCCAAAACCGGGCGCACCCACCAAATCCGGGTACACGCAGCATGGATGGGCCACCCAATTATTGCAGATGAACGTTATGGCAATTTTGAACTTAACCGTGAATTTAAAAAACGCGGTTATAAACGTTTATTTTTACATGCGGAAAAATTAGAATTTATACACCCGGTCAGCGGCGAACTCGTCGCTTTTCACGCCCCCTTACCTGAGGCTTTACAGCATTTGTTACAGCATGAAAAACCGCTTTGATACCATCATTTTTGACTGGGATGGCACCCTGATAGACTCAATCTCGTGGATAGTTGAAAGCCTGCAAAGCGCAGCACACCTCTGCGATTTCCCTAGCCCAGCAGAACAAGCCGCAAAAGATGTCATTGGCCTGAGCATCGAACAAGCCATGCAAACACTTTTTCCTACGGCCACTGCTGCGCAGATTCCTCAATTAGTCGCTGGCTATCGCCATAGATACGAACAATTCCATATTGGTCCGGAGCATTTATTTGCAGGCGTGTATGACATGCTGGTCAAGCTCAAACAATCAGGCTACACCCTGGCGGTAGCAACGGGCAAAACCCGTGCTGGATTGCAAGATGCACTGCACGCGACGGGAACGGAAGGCTTATTTGACATTACCCGCTGTGCCGATGAAACCGCGTCCAAGCCTGAGCCTTTGATGCTATTACAAATTCTCCAGCATACCCAAACACAGAGTCATCGCGCTTTAATGGTTGGCGATTCCACACATGATATGCAAATGGCTGCCAATGCCAACATGGCGGCGGTTGCCGTGAGTTGCGGCGCCCACCCAGCCGAGGTATTGCAACAATTTAACCCAGTGTTTTGCTTATCGCAACCTGCAGAATTACTAGAACTCATTTATCGAGATTAATTAAATATGGATCATATACCCGAAAATTCGAACTCGCAAAAGTCCTCAACCTCCAGTTCCTGGGAACGTACCGTCTTAGAAAAATTGGCATTCTCTGCCATGCATGAACAACGCCGCGCTCGCCGTTGGAGTGTATTTTTCAAAAGCTTGATGTATGTTTATCTTACGATTATCGTCGGCCTGTTAGTTTATCCCAAATTGAATCTCGACAAATCTGATACTGGTAAAGACCACGCGGCAGTGGTTGATTTAGTCGGCATGATTGCCGAAGATCAAAACGCCAATGCCAAAACCATTATTGGCAGCTTGAGAGATGCGGTCAAAGACAAAAATACCAAAGGCATCATCATCCACGCCAACTCTCCTGGCGGTAGTCCGGTACAAGCCTCGGATGTGTATGATGAAATTCGAGCCATTAAAAAAGAGCATCCAGATTTACCTATCTATACCGTGGTCAGTGATATGTGCGCCTCTGGCTGCTATTACATAGCAGCCGCCAGCGACAAAATTTTTGTCAATCAGGCGAGCATCATTGGCTCAATTGGAGTATTAATGGATGGCTTTGGCTTCGTCAATGTCATGGATAAACTTGGCGTCGAGCGACGTTTGCTGACTGCGGGCGCACACAAAGCCATGCTAGATCCTTTTTCACCCGTCAAAGAAAACGAAACCGAATATATGCGCGGCCTTTTAAACGAAGTACATCAACAGTTTATCAAAGCAGTACGCACCGGGCGTGGTGATCGCTTAAAAGAAACGGAAGATATGTTCTCAGGTTTAGTGTGGACTGGCGAATCCAGTCTAAAATTAGGCATAGCAGATGCCTTGGGGAATGACGATTTTGTGGCGAAAGAAATCATCGGCACCAAAAAACTCGTCAACTTTACCCAAGAAGAATTGTTAATTGATCGAATTGCTGGAAAACTGGGCGCCTCGATAGAGTACGCACTCAAAAGTGTGAACAAGATCTCATTTTTATAGACCCAATTCAGTCCAAATTCATCATTCGTACTTTAGGATAGTTATAACTAAAAACCATCTTCAGCGAATTAGCTGTTAAGTGACATTGTGTATTTTTTAAATGTTAGGCGGGTTATGAAAATTTTTTTTGTGCTTATTTTGATTAACTTGCTTGCCGCTCACCCCGTGCTTGCAGAAGAACCTGCGGCCCCGGCAACACCGGGGCTACCGTCTAATCCTGTAAGCACGGAAATGAGTCTAGAACAAGCAACTAAACAAGTTGTGAGCGGCGCAGCTGGACGCGTTTTGTCTGCCAAAACTGAAGATATTGATGGAAAAAAAATGCACGTGATCAAAATTCTGACTGAAGATGGCAGAATTCAGCAACAGATAGTCGATGCCCAAAGCGGCGCATTAGTGGATAAAGATATTAAATAGCCGATTTTTATACTAAAATTGGGCGCAAGTTAAATGTGGAAGCAAGTTTAGGATAGGGTGTATGCGCGTTTTAATCGTAGAAGATGAAGTTGTATTATCACAACAAATGCAGCAGTTTTTTGCAGAAAAGGGCTATGCCGTAGACTTAGCGCACACAGGAAGTGATGGATTGTATCTGGGTAAAGAATATCCCATTGATCTAGCAATTGTTGATATTGGCTTGCCAGATTTTTCAGGTATCGAACTCATCAAACGCTTACGTAAAGCTAAAGTGGATGTTCCCGTGTTAATCCTCACAGCCCGCGGACGTTGGCAAGAGAAAGTCGAAGGCTTAGAAGCGGGAGCTGATGATTATTTGGTAAAACCCTTCCACTACGAAGAACTGTTGGCCAGAGTGAATGCCCTTATTCGACGGGCTTCAGGCAACGCACACCCGGTGCTGACCCGCGGCAATATCGAACTGGACAGTTTATCGCAACAGGTGCGCGTGAATGGCAATCTTCTGGAACTTACGGCCTACGAATATAAAGTTCTAGAGTATCTAATGATCCACAAAGGCGCCGTAATTTCAAAATCAGTGCTGACTGATCATATTTATGACGAAGACTTTGAACGCGATAGTAACGTTATTGAAGTTTTCATTGGACGCTTACGTAAAAAACTTGACCCCGACGGGACCACTAAACCGATAGAAACCTTGCGTGGTCGCGGTTATCGGATGCCGGATGTATAGGTGAGATACCACTTCAGTGGCTCAATGAAAACGCAATCTCTCAGTTTTCGACTCTTACTCTCGGCGGCATTAATCTTAGCTTTTTTCTTTGCGCTAGTCGCTTTTGCCTTGGAGCGTAGCTTCCTGAAAAGCACCGAACAAGGCCTCAAAGAAACATTGCAGGTCCAAGTCTATTCCCTATTATCCGCAGCAGAACTCAATAGCGCTGGCAGACTGAATATGCCGCCTAATCTACACGAACCTAGATTTTCAGATCCCGGCTCAGGTTTAGAAGCTTTTGTGTCATCCAAAAACGAAAATATTTTGTGGCACTCGCCCTCGGCCACCAGCGAAATTGATATTAATATTCCCGACACGCTCATTCCAGGCAAAGCTTTATTTGTGTTAGATCCAGTGAAAAATCGCTACATCTTGCATTATAAAGTGATTTGGGAAACGAATCGTAAATCGGCACGCGAATACATTTTTAGTGTCACTGAGGATGCTCACTTTGTGACATCGCAAGTCAATCGTTTTCGGAAAACCTTATTGCTTTCTTTAGGCATGGTCGCCATCTTCCTAATGATCATCCAAATGATTGTTTTACGCTGGAGTTTGAAACCACTGCGAACCATTGTTTATGATTTAGAACAGATCGAAGCCGGACAAAAACAGCGTCTCGATGGTGTCTACCCACTCGAATTAGAAAGTCTGGCGGGCAATCTCAATATATTGATTAATAGTGAACGTGCGCACTTAGAACGCTATCGAAATACCCTCGCAGATTTAGCGCATAGCTTAAAAACCCCATTAGCAATTTTACGTGGCTGTGTCGATAGCAACAGCGAACAAGCACAAGTCATGGAAGATCAAATTGCGCGCATGAATGAGATAGTTGAATATCAATTGCAACGCGCCGCAATTAAAGGCCCGAAAAAAATGTCGGGTAAAGTTAACTTAGTCGCGATAACGCATAAAATTTTAGGGTCACTCAACAAAGTCTACGTCGATAAGAATATTCAATTTCACTTAGAGCTTCCAGAAAGTTGCTGGGTCTATTGCGAGGAAGGGGACATCTATGAAATCGTGGGTAATTTACTGGATAATTCCTGTAAATGGTGCAAACAGCGCATCGCAATTCGCTTAGACAATCCTGATCGTGCTGTCGGATCTAGCATGATTTTACATATCGAGGATGATGGGCCAGGAATCCCAGCAGATAAGTTGCAAGCAATTCTGGAGCGCGGTGTGCGGGCCGATGAAAATATTCACGGTCATGGTATTGGTATGGCCGTGGTTTATGAGTTAATTAATCTGCTCGGCGGCCAGTTGCGCGGCCTAAAAAGTCCGCGCCTGGGCGGAATGTACTGGAAAGTTTACTTACCCTAACGCTCAATAATTTCGATAGCATTAGCATCTGGATCTCGACAAAACAAGGCCTTGCGTCCAGATTTACTTAGCGTAAATGTAATACCATGCTCAGTTAACAAGGCTTTTACCGCATCCAACGATGACACAGTTAATGCCACGTGTCGGTCACGCCCACCATGTTCGGGTCGCCCGGTTTTGGGATCAGGATTGGGAAGTTCTAATAAATGCAGTTGTTGCGTAGATCCTAAAGCCAACCACGCTCCAGGGAAGCCTAAATCGGGTCTGGGGATTTGTTTTAGGCCTAAAATAGTGCAATAAAAATGTTTGGCTGCTTCTGTATCCGAAACAATCAAGCTAGCATGATGCAATAAAAAATTGTATTCGGTCATAATAATGGGTAGCGAAAAAATAGATTAAATTTCAATGAACTAATAGTCAGTTTCTCCCTACAGACAACATCAATCCAAAACCTGAAAAAAAGTCTCATTCGGCAAAATCATCCCTAATTCATAACGTGCGCGTTCCTCCATCGCATCTTGTCCTTTTCTTAAATCTTGCAATTCAGCGTAAAAACCATCGTTACGTTCTTTTTTAGCCTGTATTTGAATTTGCATACCTTCAATACGCTGGTGATATTTTTCTATTTGTTCAAAACTCCCCTGATCCGACCAGAGTTGGTATTGCAACAAACCGATGATTAGCACCACAACTACAAAGAAAATTCTAATTGCCATATCTATTTTCCAGGCTTAGCGAGGTTGCCAAAACTATTCTAAGAGTCTAAGATCGTTGACGTCGTGAGTCAAAATCAGCAAAGTCAACTTAGCGTCAACTTTGCTGATAAAAGCACCCTAACTGATTATAGCGTTTTGAATGCGCTACGGCCTGCATATTTCGCTGCAGCACCTAATTCTTCTTCAATTTTCATTAAACGGTTGTATTTAGCCACCCGATCAGAACGGCTTAATGAGCCCGTTTTGATTTGACCTGTACCCGTCGCTACTGCTAAGTCAGCGATAGTGGTATCTTCAGTTTCACCTGAACGATGTGAAACCACTGCCGTATAGCCAGCGGCGTGCGCCGTGCTGATTGCAGATAAGGTTTCAGTCAACGAACCGATTTGGTTAACTTTAATCAAGATGGAATTAGCAATACCTTTATCAATGCCTTCTTGCAAAGTTTTTGGGTTAGTTACGAATAAATCGTCACCCACTAACTGGACGCGGCTGCCTAATTTTTCGGTGTGGTATTTCCAGCCTGCCCAGTCATTTTGATCCAAGCCGTCTTCAATAGAGATAATCGGATATTTATCAACCCATTTGACATAGAAATCAGTCATTTCAGTTGAGTTCAGGCTGATATTTTCTGCGCCTAAGTTATATTTGCCATCTGCATAGAATTCAGAACTAGCGACATCCATACCTAAATAGATATCATGACCTGCTTTGTAACCCGCTTTTTCAATCGCTTGTAAAATAACTTCGATCGCTTCTTCGTTAGATTTCAAGTTGGGCGCAAATCCACCTTCGTCACCTACAGCCGTAGAATAGCCTTTAGCAGTTAACACTTTTTTCAAGTTATGAAATACTTCAGCACCATAACGAATGGCTTCACGGAAG
>SXGT01705310.1_pt1 | contig 17993 bp, 12 predicted proteins | sample 3176221 | NCBI WGS metagenome assembly SXGT01 (sample SAMN11356862, study PRJNA531348) | freshwater metagenome | isolation source: freshwater sample F1-120 | place: China: Fuxian Lake, Yuxi | collected 2017-12-25
AAATGTGCTACCGCGTGAAGCTGAGGCGCGCGGCCAATGAGTCGCGGGATCGGATTCGTCTGGAGCAGGAGCTGGGACACAAGATCGCGCCGCGCGTGCTCGACAGCAGGTGGGACCTGCCATCGCCAGAGGGTCCGCTGGTGGTGCCACCGCTCACGGTGATGACCTTCGCGAAGCCGGCGCCCACGGAACCGGCGCCCCCGAAGCCGGCGCCCCCGAAGCCGCCGAGTGGCGCCGCATGATGAGCAGTTCCACACCCTGCTCGCGAGCTCGCGGAGTTTGGGCGTGAGGCGCTGGCTGACGGCTGCGTCGCCTGCCGCGCGCTACTTTGCGAGCTCGCGTTCCACGGCTGCCGCGAGCGCGTCGCCGTGGAGGTTGAGGCCCGCGACCTTGCCGTCTTTGCCGATCAACAGCGTGAAGGGGATCGACGCCACGTCGTACTGTTGCGCCAACTTCGCGCGCCAGTGACCGCCGTCGAAGACGTGCCGCCATGCCATCTTGTTGGCGGCAATGACCGCATCGAGCTTCTCACGATGGCCTGTCCTGTCGAGCGAGATGCCGAGCACCTCGAATCCTTGGCTGTGGAAGCGCTCATGCGCGGCGACGACGTGCGGCATCTCCTTCATGCATGGAACACACCACGTCGCCCAAAAGTCGATGAGCAGCACTTTGCCGCGGTAGTCCGCGAGCGAGACGGGTTGGCCCGCGAGATCTTCGGCGGCGAACTCGATCGGCGCGCTGCCGATTGCGAGACCGTGCGCTTCCAGCTTGTCCTTGGCCAATCGGCCTGCGGGCGTGTCCTCGAAGTTGCTCGCGACGCTCTGCAAAGCCGCGCCGTAGGCTGCGCGGTTCTTGCGGTCGAGGCGGTTCACCATCACGGCGTCAGCGAGCGCGATCTCCGCTCGATCTGTGCGGCGCGTCGCCGACGCTTCGATCACGGCCCGGAACTCAGCCGCCCAAGCGTCGTCCTTGGCGATGACCTTGATGTTGCCGCATAGCTCGAGCTTGTCGGCGAGTGACTTCGGCCTGCTGAGGAGCTGCGCTTTGAGGTGATCGCGCGTAGCCTCGAAACTGAGTTGGTTGGCAAACCGAACGGCCATCAGGCCCGCGCTTTCCTCGCCTGTCATCGGGTCGAACCCATCCAACACGCGCCTTGCGGCATCCAAGAACAGCGCGTCCCTGATTGCGATCTGGCAGATCGCGAAGCGCACGCTCGTCGCTTCCTTGGACGCCGGGTGTTCCACCAAGAACCCCTCGAGGTCGCGGACACGGTGCGCTCTTGTCTCTGATGTCTCGTCGCCTCGCGCGGCGCTCAACTTGTTGAGTTCTGTGAGCCTCTTTGAGGACTCCGTCATCGTGGAGCGAGATGGCGATTGGGACTGCGCGTATGCGAGGCCATTCGCCGCAGCCAGCAGCGCCACGGCGCCATGCAGAAAGAAGGCTCTCATCGAATCTCCAGAGGTTCCCGTGCGAGCACGAATGCGCGCTGTGCCGGTGCATCGCCACGACGCATCCGATCTCGATTCGCCCTGGTAGGGCGACGTGCGGATCCCTGCTGTGGTTGTCTATGCATTGGCGAGGCGTGTCGGGGAACTGGGTGGCGACAACCAAGGGGCGGCGCGAGGTGGTAGGAGGGGATTGGCCTCACTTCCTCCACCCCCGCTGTGATTCTCCAGTAGCAGCGACGGACTTTCCGGACCGGCGCACGAGGCGCGTGCCGTCGCGGGGGGGACCTGCCCCAACGGCCGCATCCTGAGGTGGTGCCGGCGGACGCTGGACCAATCCCCTGCTGCTCCGCTGTGCCAGGCGCTGGCCTCTGAGCACCGGTCCGCTGTTGCGTTCCGCCCCCGTGTTCGTGATATGTTAGGGTCTTTCCCCATGCTCCATACCCTCCACGTTCGCAACCTGGCTCTCATCGAGTCGGCTGAACTCGTGCTCGACGCCGGCCTCAACGTGATCTCGGGCGAGACCGGTGGCGGCAAGTCGCTGCTGATCGCGGCGCTCAAGCTGCTGCGCGGTGAAAAGGCTCCGCCGGGTCTCGTGCGCAGCGGCGCGGACGAAATGCAGGTCGACGGCGAGTTTCGGCTCGACACTGGGGAACGGTCACGCGCGGTGGCGGCGCTCGTGGACGAACTGTGTGGCGGCGAGGTCGAGGATGACCTCCTGCTGGTGACGCGCCTCGTCGATGCGCATGGCCGGAGCCGCTGCCGCATCGGGGGACGGCCGGCGACCATCACGGCGTTGCGCACCTTGGGCGAGCACCTCGTCGAGATCCACGGGCAAGGCGACTCACGCGCGCTGATGCGGCCCGAGATCCAGAGCGAGACGCTCGACGCCTTCGCCGGCACGTCGCAGCTGCGGCTGCAGTTTGCCGAACAACTCGCTGTGGCGCGGCGCGCGAACGCGGCGCTGCAACAGGCAGTCGCCGGCGCGCAGCAGCATCGGCAGCGTGTCGAGTTCTTGCGGTTTCAGCAGCAGCAGATGCAGGATCTCCGACTCGACGACGGCGAACTCGCGTCGCTGGAGCAAGAGCACCAGGTGCTGTCCAACCTCGACGCCGTGCGGCAGGGCTTGCAGGCGGCGTTGCGGTTTCTGCAGGACGACGAGTCGTGCGCTGCAGACCTGCTGGGTCAAGCGTCTCGACACTTGCGCTCTGTCTCCGATGTGGATCGCCGCCTCGAAGGCGCGGCGGATGATCTAGCGACGGTTGAGGATCTGGTCGCCAATGTCTGCCGCAACATGCAGTCTGGCCTTGCGCGCCTCGATCTGGATCCCGCGCGTCTTGCGGATGTCGAGGCGCGGCTGGATGCGATCCAGTCCGCGCTCAAGCGTTTTGGGCCGACGGAAGCGGACTTTCGCAGGAAGCTCGCCGAGGTCGTGCAGGAGCTTGCGAAGGTCGAGCAGCAAGGCGACGAAGAGGCGCTTGCCCATGCGCAGAAGCTGGCGCTAGCCGCCGCGGCGACCACGGGACGAAAGCTGCTGCGCGCGCGGCGCAAGGCCGCGGAGCCGTTTGCGGCGCGCATCGTGGCAGAGTTGCAGGACCTCGGGATGGCGCACATCGTCGTTCGGGCGGCGATGGCAGCAGAGTTCGTCGACGAAACCATCTTGACCACCGCGACCGAACACGGGCCTGTCGCCGTCGACATTGAAGTGCGGATCAACCCCGGCGAGCCGTTCCGCTCGATGCGCGAGACTGCTTCGGGCGGTGAACTCGCGCGCATCGTGCTGGCGATCAAGAAGACGCTCGCCGATCAGGATCGCGTGCCCTTGCTGGTGCTCGATGAGATCGACGCCGAGATCGGCGGCCGCCTCGGTCTGCAGGTTGGCCAGAAACTCGGTGAGGTAGCGACGCATCACCAGGTCGTCATCGTCACGCACTTGCCGCAGGTCGCGGCGTTTGCGGATCGGCACTTCCTCGTGCGAAAGGAGGTCGACAAGAAGGGCAAAGCCGAACGCACGCGTTCGTCGGTCGCGGAGTTGGCCGGTGCGCAGATCGAGCGAGAACTCGCGGCGATGGCTGGAGATGGCGGTGACGCGGCGACGCTCGAGCAAGCGAGGTCTTTGGTGCGCAAGGTCCGCTCCGCTCGCCGCCGGCCGGCATGCGCCGATAGCAAAGGCGCGCGGGCCCATGGCAGTGTCTCAGCTGCCCGTGGCAGTGCCGCAACTGCCCATGGCAGTGTCTCAGCTGCCGATGGCAGTGTCCCAACTGCCGATGGCAGTGTCCCAACTGCCGATGGCAGTGTTCCAACTGCCGATGGCAGTGTCCCAACTGCCGATGGCAGTGGCGCAAGCGCGACGGCTTCCAGCTGAGATGGCACGAGTTGTTGCGGGGGCCGCAGGGTTGGATCGGTTACAAGCCGAAAAGACTGCTCGCATGCCGACGATGTCTTCGACCGCCCTCAAGCCCGTGCTCCTCGACCGGCTCGTCCAGAGCAAGATCTGGGGTGGGCATCATCTGGGAGCGATGTTCGACATCCACTCGAATGATGGTGAGCCGGTTGGCGAGACGTGGGAGTTGTTCGATCGCCCCGAGGATGGCAGCAAGCTGCGATCCGGCGGGACGCTGCGCGAGTTGATGGTTGCGGATCAGCGCGGTTTGCTCGGGCGGGATGTGCGACCGGCCTTCGGCGACCGGTTCCCCTTGTTGTTCAAGTTCCTCGATGCACAGACGTCATTGTCCGTGCAAGTGCATCCAGATGATGCGGCGGCGCATGTGCACGGCGACGGTGGCAAGACCGAAGCGTGGCTCGTGCTGCAGACTCTGCCGCACGCTCGCATTGTTCGTGGCTTTCAGCCTTCGGTGACGCGCGAGCAGTTCGAAGCGCTGGCGCGCGAGCCCGAGTTGGAGCAGTTGCTCTACCAGTTCACGCCGAAGGTCGGGGATTGCATCTACGTGCCAGCAGGCACGGTGCACGCGATCGGCCCGGGTGCAGTGATCTTCGAAGTGCAGCAGAACAGCGACATCACCTGGCGACTCTACGATTGGGGCCGCAACCGTACGCTGCACCTCGACCAGGGCATTCCGGCTTCGCGTGTGACTGACGGAAGCCTCGACCCGACCGTGAAGGCCAGGTCGTTGCCTGACGGCGGCACGCTGTTGACCTCCAATCCGTTTTTCCGCATGCGTCGCTATTCGCTGACGCAGAAGCTCGAGGCGGAGACCAAGGGGGCCTTCTTGGTGGTCACAGTGCTGGGCGGACACGGAACCCTTGGCTGGCATTCTGGTGGTGCCGATCTGCCCATCCGGTTGCAGCCGGGCGATTGTGTGCTGGTGCCCGCCGCGACGCCGAGCGTTTACCTCTCGCCGATCGGCGGACTCGATGTGGTGCTGACGGATCCGGCGCGCAGCTGAGTCGAAGCACGCCAGAAGCTGGCCATGCGGCGCGGGGCTTTTGTTGTCGCCCGCTGCGGGCGTTGTCGGGATGCTCTCCGCCCTCTAGATGGCGAAGCGACACGAAGACCGGAAACCCGGCCAAAGATTCTCCCGCGGCACCGATGCCAAGCGTGGCACCAAGCCGACTGGCGGCGACCGCAACCAAGGCCCTTCGCGCGGCCCGCGCGGCGGCCGTGACGAAGGCATCTCCCGCGGCGGTTCTCGCCCAATGGGGAAGCGCCCGGTTCGCGGCAGCGGCGTGCGCAAGAGCGGCATCAAGGTAACCAAGCGGCCAGCGCGCGAAGTCGATGACGGCAAGGTCCGACTCAACCGCTTTCTCGCGATGTCCGGCGTCTGCAGCCGTCGCGCAGCAGATGAGTTGATCGCGAGCGGCAGCGTGGAGGTCAATGGCGTCACCGTGACCGAACTCGGATTCCGGGTCGATCCTTCGAGCGACGAAGTGTCCGTCGATGGCGAGCGCGTGCGTCAGGAGAAGAAGGTCTACGTGCTGTTCAACAAGCCGACCGGCGTCGTCTGCACGAATGCGCGGCACGAACAGAAAAAGCGGGTGATCGACTTTCTGCCAGAAGTGAAGGGCCGCCTCTACACAGTTGGCCGCCTCGACCTCGACAGCGAGGGCCTCATCCTGCTGACCAACGACGGCGACTTCGCCCAGAAGCTCACGCACCCTCGCTACGGCGTGCCCAAGACCTATTCGGTCCAGGTGCGCGGCCGCATTGGTCAGAAGGAGATCGAGAAGGCGCGCGGCGGCGTGTGGCTGGCTGAGGGTCCGACGCAGGGCATGCAGATCAAGGTCGAGCACGCGGGGCACGACAAGTCGTTCTTGAAGGTCATTCTTCGCGAAGGCAAGAACCGCGAGATCCGTCGCGTCTTCGCCAAGCTCGACCTGCCAGTTCTCGAGCTAAAGCGCATCCGCATCGGCGATTTGAATCTGCACGGCCTCAAGGTCGGTGCGTGGCGATTCCTGCAGGCGGACGAGGTCAATGGTCTGTTGGCGGTGTCCGCCGCGGGCGAGACCGGCGGCGCGAGCAGCGGCACGGAGGACATCGCAGATCCGCAAGCGCGCTCGCAGTGGAACTCCGGCGGCAAGCGGGCTGCCGCGAAGAAGCCGACTCCAACCAGGAGTGACAAGGGCACCCCGGATCTCGACGACGGAGACGAGCAGTGAGCCACGACCCCGTGGAAGTGGTGCAACTCGACAACGGCTTTCGCGCACTGCTTGCCCCGCGGCGATCCTTGCCGCTCGTTGCTTCGGTGCTCTGGTATCGCGTTGGCTCGCGCGACGAGAGGACGGGCGAGACCGGCCTATCGCACTTCCTCGAACACATGATGTTCAAGGGGACGCGCCGCTATCCAAAGGGGCACATCGACCTGCTGACCGCCAAGATGGGTGGCAGCAACAACGCGTTCACCGACAACGACGGGACGGCCTACTACTTTGCGCTCGCGTCGGATCGCTGGGAAACCGCGCTGGAGATCGAGGCGAGCCGCATGCGCGACTGCTTGCTCGATCCGAGCGAGTTCGCGAGCGAGAAGAGCGTCGTGCTGGAAGAGTTGGCGATGGGGGAGGACGACCCGTGGCGCCCGCTGTATCAGGCTGCGGAGTCGTTGCTGTTTCAGGTCCACCCCTATCACCATCCGGTGATCGGATACCGCGAAGATCTCGAGCGACTCTCCGTCGATGGAATGCGGGCCTACTACGACCGCAACTACGGACCCAACCGTTCGTTCCTCGTCGTCGCCGGCGACATCGACGTGAAGCGAACTGCCGAGCGCGTGCGCGAACTGTTTGGCCCGATCCCGGCAAACGCAGTTCCACGGGCCGAGGCGCTCACCGAGCCGCAAGCGCAGGGCGAACGGCGCGCGGTCGTTCACACGCCGCATGCAGTGGCGCGACTCTGCCTCGCCTTTGCGACGACCCGCGTCGGCGATCGCGACGACTACGCGCTCGACGTGCTCGCGCACGACCTCGGCACTGGCAAGAACAGCCGACTCTACAAGCGGCTCGTCCTTGACGACGAGTCGGTCACCGACGTGAGCGTCATCAACGAGACCCGACTCGACCCGGGCGCGCTCTTCGTGCTGGCGGAGTTGCGCGAAGGCGCGTCGATGCAGAAAGTCGAAGCGGCGATTCGTGCAGAAATCGAAGCGCTCGTGCGAGAGGGCGTGGCGAAGCAGGACCTGGCGCGCATTCGAACGCAGATTCGCGCGGGCTTCTTGTTTCAGGAAGAGTCGGCGCTCGATCACGCGCTCAAGCTGGCGCGCTTCGAGGCGCTCACTCCGGGCGGTCATCGCACGCTCGACACCGTGTTGCCGACCTACGACTCGCTCAAGCAGGACGAGCTTCGACAGGTCGCGTCGCGCTACCTGACGCCCAACAAGAGCGTCTGCGTGCATGCCATTCCGAGCCGTGTTGAGCCGAGCGAAGTGAAGGCGCGCAAGACGGACCAGAAGCGAGTGAAGCAGGCCGTGACGCAACAAGGCGTCAGGGGCGCAACGAGGCCAGCAAGGGCCAAGAAGCGCATCGACAAGGCCGCCAAGAAGCCTGCGAAGTCCCGCAAGCAGAACGGAGGCGGCAAGTGACGACAGCCATTCGTCTCGAGATCGCTGAGTTGCAGCTCGACACGGGGCTCACGCTGCTCGCGGTGCAGAATCCAAGCGTGGCGACGTTTGCCTGCGCCATCTCGCTCGACGTTCGCCCTGGCGATGACGCCATTGAGCGTTGCGGCCTGGCCAATCTAGTCGGCGACTGCCTCGATGAGGGCACGACTCGCCACGACGCATTGCAGCTTGCTAGCGCAGTCGAATCGATCGGCGGCGGCATCGAGGGCAATGCGCGCGGTGGATTGGTCCAGTGCACGGCGGACAACCAGAAGGCGGGTGTCGAGCTGCTGCGTGAGTTCGTGCTGCAGCCGACGTTTCCCGGCAGGGAAGTGCGGCGCGTGCAAGGCGAGATCCTCACTGAGATTCTCGCTGATGAAGACGATCCGCGCTCCGTCGCCGGACGGCGCTTTCGGGCTGAGGTCTACGGTGCGCATCCGCTTGGGCGTCCGTCGCAAGGCACGCGCAAGAGCGTCGAGGCCATCAAGCCCAAGCATCTGCGCGCGTTCCACGATGAGTTCTTCCGGCCGGCCAACGGCTACGTCGCCGCTGCCGGCCCGGACACTCCCGAGCGCATGCTCGCCATGCTCAAGAAGGCGTTCGCGCCGTTCCGCGGCAAGGCGCCAGAGCACGCTGTATTGCCGGAGCCGGCACTGCCGAAACGCTCGCGCGACGTCCACGTGCCGATGGCCCGTGAGCAAGTGCACGTCTACATGGGGCACGTCGGCGTGCGTCGCACGGACCCGGACTTCTACGCCTTGTCCGTGATGGATCACGTGCTCGGCACTGGCCCGGGCTTTACGTCACGCTGCTCGAAGAAGCTCCGCGACGAACAGGGCCTCTGCTACTCGGTCAGCGCGGGCATCACCGCGAGCGCGGCGGAGGAACCGGGGTTGTTCTCGGCCTACATCGGCACTTCGCCTCAGCATCGCCAGCGCGCCATCGACGGTTTCCTCGCTGAGATCGAACGCATCCGAACTGAGCCGCCAAGCCAAGACGAGCTTACGGACGTGCAGGACTACCTGACCGGCAGCTTCGTGTTCGGCTTGGAGCGCAACACGAATCTCGCTGGCTACGCGATCCGAGCGAAGCGGTATGGGCTCGGGTTCGACTTCCTGCATGACTACCCAGGAATCGTGCGCAGCATCACGCGCGACCGGGTGCTCGAAGTTGCGCAGAAGCATCTGCACCCTGAGTGCATGGTGACGATCAGCGCCGGAGCGAGTTGAACGCATGGTCAAGCATCCTTCGCGTGCATTGGTTCTCGACGTGCTGCAAGAGATCGCCCCGCTCGAGCTTGCGGCTGAGTGGGACAACGTCGGATTGATCATCGGCGCGCGCCGTGACGGCCCAGTCGCGCGCGTGCTGCTCACGATCGACCTGGTCGAGAGCGTGGTCGCCGAGGCAGCGGCGATGCGTGCCGACTTGGTCGTCGCCTACCACCCGCCGATCTTTCACGGCATCAAGCGACTGGATTCGAGCGACACCAAGCAGCGCGCAGTGTTGCTCGCGTTGTCGCGCGGCATCGACGTCTACTCGCCGCACACGGCGCTCGACGCTGCTCCGGGAGGTGTTGCAGATTGGTTGTGCGAGGGCATCGCAGGAAAGTCCGCACCCGAGCAAGTCGAGGTCTGCGGCCAAGGCGAGTTCGGTCGCGTCCTTCAGCTGGAGAAGGCGACCACGGTCGGTGCATTGCTGCCGCGCATCCGCGCCATGCTCGGCGTGCAGAACCTTCGCGTCGCACACGCCAAGAATGGCGCAAGGCACAAGGTCCGCCGCATTGCGGTCGCCGCGGGATCCGGCGGTTCGGTCCTCCGTGGCGCCAACGCAGACCTTTGGTTGACCGGTGAACTGTCACACCACGATGCGCTGGCGGCGGTTGCCCGCGGCGTTTGCGTCGTGCTCGGTGAGCACAGCAACACGGAGCGAGGTTACTTGCGCGAATTGCAGAGACGGCTGCGCCAGCCGTTCGGCAAGGCACTCGACGTGCGCATTGCCAAGACCGACGCGGATCCGTTCACGATCGCCTGAGACCTACTCTTCCTCCGACCTCGCTTGCAGGTCAGCGTCGGATCCACGCGTGGAGCCCGGGCGCTACGGATGCGCGGGGGCCCAGCGTGGCGCGATCAGTCCGAGTCCTTGGGTTGATCGTGCGGAAACCGGATGGCGTGTCGGAACACGTAGTTGACGAGCGGGATGCCGAGCAAGAATCCCCAGACGCCGAACAGCTTGCCGAACACCGTCAGCACGATCAGCACGAGCACCGGGTTCATGCGCATGTGGTGCCCGTAGATGCGCGGGTTGAGGATGTAGGTCTCGATGCCATGCACGACCAAGATCATCGCAATCGACGCGAGCATCAGCATGAAGCCGCCTTCGGCTTGGCTCAGCGCCAGTAGGCAGATCGGGGCTGAGCTGATGAACACGCCAGCGACCGGTATGAAGCTGAACAAGAAGACGATGGCGGAGAGCACTGGGATGTTGCCAATGCCCAGCACCCACATGCCCACTGCAGTCAGCACGGTGTTCGCGATGGCGATGACCATCTGCGCTTCGAGCGCGCGACCAAGCACCTTTGCAAAGGTCGCTAGGCTGCCCGCCACTTCGTCATAGATGAAGCGGACCTTTGTGTTCGCCAGCCCGGTCACGCCGCGGGTCAGGAACGGCAGATCGAACACGATCATGAAACTGAACAGCACGGCCAGCAGGAACGAGCTGATGTAACCGAACACCGAGCTGCCGAGGTCGAACACGGTCTTCAGCGAGTCGCCGGGCTTCTGGCCGTCCTGGGCGCCAGACATTCCAAGGAGCTTGTCGACGAGGTCGCGGATGACGCGAGGCTCCGGCACGGGCTTGCCGGGTTCGGCATGGTCGGCAGCCGCCTGCAACGCCTCACGCTGCATGAGGTAGTCCCAGATCTGGGGATACTCACGCAGCGTCTCGTTGATCTCCCGGTCGGCGTTGACGATGTAGGTCTTGTAGTTCTTCGCCAACGTCAGCGCTTGCGACTCGATCTGTGGGCTCAACGTGAGCACGGTCGCGACGATCGTGCCGAGGAAGACGAGCCCGACGATCGTGACGCGAAGCGGGCGGTTTCTCAGGCGAAGCTTGAGGCCGTCGACACCGTGCGCCTGGATGTAGGCGAACACGAAGGTCAAGAAGACCAGCAAATGAAACGGCCGCAGGATCCAGAGAATCGCGGCTAGCAGGCCCCACACGAACGTGCGAGTTCCGAGTGAGAAGATGCGGTCCCAGGGAGGAGGCAGCTTGCCTTGTTGCTCCGACTCATTCGCCATCGTGCGGCGGACACTAAGGCCCAGGGCGAGATGAGGAAAGCTCGACGAGGCGCAGTCCGCCGCGTGGCGTCGGAGCGCGTGCGTCGGCACACTTGCCGCGCATGAAGTTGCTCGTCGCGATCGCCGTCGGCCTGAGGCCAAAGGACCTCGCGCATGCGCCCGTCCTGCGCGGTCTCGGCGCGCACGGCTTTGTCGCGCCGCTCGACACGATCTTCCCGGCGGTCACGTGCAGCGTGCAGGCGACGTTCCTCACCGGGCTCCTGCCGCGCGACCACGGCGCAGTCGGCAACGGCTGGCACTTCCGCGATCTGGAGCAGACGTGGCTGTGGCGGCAAAACAACGGTCTCGTGCATGGCGAGAAGCTCTACGAGACGGCGAAGGCGCGCTATGCGACGCGCACCGCGAAGCTGTTCTGGTGGTGGAACATGTATGCGCCGTGCGTCGACTGGTCGCTGACGCCGCGGCCCGAATACCACGCCAACGGCCTCAAGAAGCCCGGCCTCTACAGCGAGCCACAGGACCTGCAGGCGTCGCTGCAACAGGAACTCGGGCCGTTCCCGTTGTTCCAGTTCTGGGGGCCGGGCGCCGACATCCGCAGCACGAAGTGGATCGTCGACTCCGCGTGCGCGGTCGCCGCGCGGCATGACCCCGAGCTGATGCTCGTCTACCTGCCGCACCTCGACTATGACCACCAGCGCTTTGGGCCCGACGACCCGCGCAGTGCGCAGGCGGTGAAGGACCTCGACGCGCAATGCGCGCGCCTCGTTGATCTCGCGCGCAGCAAGAACGCGCACCTCGTCGTGCTGTCCGAATACGGAATCGAACGCGCGACCACGCCGGTGCACGTGAACCGCGTGCTGCACGACAAGGGCTACCTGCGCGTGCAGGAGACGAGCCACGGCCAGTTGCTCGACTTCGGCGCGTGCCGCGCGTTCGCGGTGGCGGACCACCAGTGCGCGCATGTCTATGTGCGCAATGCCGGCGATCTCGAACCCGTGCGCGCACTGCTGCAGCGGACACCCGGAGTCGCGCGCGTGCTCGACCGCAACCAGCAACGCGAACTCGGCATCGACCACCAACGCAGCGGCGAGTTCGTTCTCATTGCCGAGCCTGGTTGCTGGTTTGCCTACCACTACTGGCTCGACGAAGCGCGGCGCCCTGACTTCGCGACCACCGTCGACATCCACAGAAAGCCTGGCTACGACCCGGCGGAGCTGTTCGTCGACCCGACCTTGCGCTTTCCCAAGCTGCGCGTCGCCAAGAACCTCGCCAAGAAGATGCTCGGCTTCCGCTACCTGATGGACGTCATTGGCACCGACTCGTCCATCGTAAAAGGCACGCATGGCCGCATCTACGGCGACGATGACGCAGGCCCGGTGTTCTTGTGCAGCAACCGTTCGCTCGCGCGCGATCGCGTGAAGGCGACCGAAGTGAAAGAACTCTGTCTGCGGCTGCTCGCGACCTGAGGCTCAGCGCGGCTCTGTCAGCCGTTCCCATCGCTGCAGGTTCGCCAAGCTTCGTCGTGGCTCGTGCCGCAGCTGGCGCGGCACGTAAACGTCGCTCCGCCTACGGTCGGCAGCAATCGCGCCTCGTCGACTTGCGTCGACTTGGTCGCTCGGTTTTCGGAGATGCGTCCGCTGCGTAGCATGGTCGCGCCCTTCCGGCGATCTCCCATGCCAGCACCGCACCTGTCGCGCCTTCTTGTCCCGCTCGCCGCCGCCCTTTGCTGCTCGTCGCTCGCCGCGCAATGGAGCCCCGCCACGGGCCAGTGGGGCCGGCAGTCGCCAACCGATCTCCGCGTCATGACGTGGAACATGCTCGACGCGATCTGCTCGACCAACGTCAAGAACAGCGCGACCAACAACTGGGCAGCGGCGGCGCGCATCATCGCCGCGATGAGGCCGGACGTGCTGATCCTGCAGGAGTGCGCCGACAACAGCGGCAACGGCACGGGCACCACAGCGGACACGCAAGCGCAATTGACCACGACCGTCGGCATGTTCTTGCACGGCGGCAACGACACGTTCAACACGGGATCGCCTGTCATCACGCAGCATGTGCAGGCATTCGCACCTGGCTACGACCTGCCGTATGTGCACGTGAGTTCGATCTCCGACGGCTTCAATCGCAACATCATCCTGAGCCGCTACCCCTTCCTCGATCTGACGGGCGACGGCCAGAGTATTCGCAGCGATACGCCGACCATCACCGCTGACCTCTATGCGCCGGGCGGCACCGGCGGCATCCGTGGCTACATGTGGGCCGAGATCGACCTGCCCGACGCGACGTATGCGGGCGACCTCGTCGTCGGCAACGCGCACTTCAAGGCCGGCAGCACGACGTCGGACCTGAACCAGCGCATGACCGCGGCGCAGAACATCGCCTACTACATCGACTACATGTGGAACGGCGCCGGCGGCACGACGCCGGACTCGCGCGCGCGCATCGCCGACAGCCCGGCCGCGACGCGTGTGCTCGGGCCCAACACCGTTGTGATCACCGGCGGTGACCTCAATGAGGACGAGACGACCAACACGCGCGTGGGCCCGGTGCAGTGGCTCGCCAGCGGTCCGGTCGTCGATGGTGCAGGCACGGACGGAACGGATCGCAATCGCACGGACATGAAGTTCGATCAGTCGGTCGAGCCGTTCACGAGCAACCGGACCACGTTTCAGGGCAGCAGCTACAAGCCGGACTACTTGCTGTGGCAAGACAGCATCTGCGCGTTGCGGCGATCGTTCGTGTTCAACACGCAGGCCCTGCCGAATGCGGCGGCGATGCCGTCGCAGATCGCGGGCTTCACCGGCGGCGGCGTGACGGCGAGCTTTGTCGCCGCGGACCACCTGCCTGTGGTCGGCGACTTCGTGCTACCGCTCGGGCTCGGCTGCAACGCAGCTGCGACCGATCTCGGCTTCGCGAGCTTGTCGGGCAGCGGCGAGATGCCGCGTTACTCGGTCTGCGGCGGCCTCGCAGGCGGACAGACGGGCGCGTTCACGCTGACCAACGCGCCGGCCAACACGGCGGCCTATCTCGGCGTGTCACTGACCCAAGGCATCCAGCTCGTGTTCGGCGGCACGCTCGTTCCGAGTGGCGCCGAGCCGATCGGCCCGTTCTTCACGGACGCAACCGGGCAGGTGCAGTTCACCTATCCGGGCGGGCTGCCGTTCTCGCTCGTGACGCAGTGGGCGATCGTCGACGCTGGCGCCGCTTCGGGCGTGAGCTTGTCGAATGCACTGCGTCTCAACTTCCTGCCCTGAATCGCCCCTCTGAAGTCGACCTGTCCTCTCGCTCTCCCATGACCCCATCGAAAATCATGCGGGCCGACGTCGTCGTCGCCGCGATCACTTCCTTGTTCGCAGCAGACCTTGCGGCGCAGTCGCCGCTGGCGCGCGCGACATGGGAGCGTTTTCTTGCTGCGTCCGCAGGCAACTGGGTCGCGCAGTGGAACGAGGCCACGGACACGCCGCGCATTGCTTACGGCACTGGCATCGCGCTCGAAGGCTGGAGTGAGAACACGCTCGCCGAGGCGCGTCGCCACGCGAACGAAGCGCTGTCGCGCCACGCCGGCCTGCTCGGCGTCGGATCGAGCGAACTCGTCGAGGTCACAGGTGCGCGCATGGGGCGCACCTACGCGTTCACGTTCGAGCAGCGCTGGTGCGGCCTGCCGGTGATCGGCGGCCGCGTCGATGTGCGCATCCACATGAGCGGCAAGCTCGTTCACCTCGGCAGCACGGCGTGGCCAGTCGATGCTGCGCTCGACCTCGCGCCGCGCATCGACGAGGACGAAGCGGTCGTGCGCGCGTGGGCAGGAGCGAATGCGAAGCCCACGAGCGTTCCGCAGCCCGGCAATGCGCGCGCGCCGCGCCTCGTGCTCGTCGGCATCGACAGCGAGAAGCGCGCGGTCCTCGCGTGGGAAGTGCAGGTGCGCGCCGTCGACGCGCAAGGCAAGGGCCCGATCGGCCGCGCCTACGTCGACGCCAAGACCGGCGCGTTCGTCCGCTACGAGAGCGACAAGCACGAATGCGGCTTTGGCTGCGCAACGGCTCACGAGACCGAGAAGACGACAGCGCCGGCTGCGACGACCGTGACTGTGCGCGGTTATGCGCACACGCAATTCTCGCCGGTGTCGACACCGTCCAATCCATTGCTCGTCGGTCTCGAAGTCCAGGTGCCCGGCATCGGCACCTTCATCACCGATCAGAATGGTCAGTTCACTGTGTCCTTGACCGCGCCCGTGCAGGTGAGCGCTCGGCTCGACGGGGAGCACACCAATGTGATTCAGGGAGCCAACGCGCCAGTGGTCAGTGCGACGCTGCAGCCCGGCGCGAATGCGACGATCCAGTTTGGGTCCACGTCGTCAGGCGAGTTCGAACTCGCGCACACGACGGCCTACTACTGGACCGATCGCGTGCATCGCTTCGCACGCGGCATTCTTGGCGACACGGCGCAGCTCGACGCGATGAACATCGTGTTGCCTTCGGTCAACCTCGCGTCGACCTGCAACGCCTACTACACGAACAACACGATCAACTTCTATGCGTCCGGCGGCGGCTGCAACAACACCGCCGGCGCGTCGGTGGTCGCGCACGAGTGGGGCCACGGTCTCGATGAGCAATACAGCGGCATCAGCCAGGCCAACGGCCTGAGTGAAGCGTGGGCTGACATCACGAGCATGTATCTGCTCGACGACCCGACGATCGGCCACGACTTCTTCAGCGGCGGCGGCGGCATTCGCACCGGCACGAACACGCAGCAGTATCCCAATGGCACTGGTCCGCACGACCAGGGCCTGTCGTGGATGGGATGCGCGTGGAAGTTCCGCGAGGGCCTGCGCGCACAGCTTGGCACGCAGCAAGCGCTGCAGATCAGCAACGATGTGCTGCTCGCTTCGATCGTCGCCGGCGCCGGCAACCAGCAAGATGCGGTAGTCGCCGCGTTCCAGGCGGACGACGACGACGGCATCCTCGGCAACGGCACGCCGCACTACGCGGAACTGTCGGCGGCATGCGTCGCACACAGCCTGCCGTATCCGCAACTGCAGCCCGGCGCGCTGACGCATGTTTCGATCGGCAACACGGTGCAGCAAGCGACGCCGCGCTACGTCGAAGTCACAGCCGCGCCCTACACGGGATCGTGGACGCAGGTCCGCCTGCACTGGAACGATGGCGCGCCGCAGCAGCGGAATATGGTCGCGCTCGGCCTTGGCGATCGCTGGCGCGCGTTGCTGCCGGGTCAGATGGCGCCGACTTCGGTCAGCTACCACTTCGAAGCCGTGCACAGCAGCGGCGCGCAGCAGCGGTTGCCGGCTACAGGCGACTACCTCTACGTCACCCGCGCGGAGCGCCGCGTGTTTCTCGAAGGCTTCGAGAACGGCGCGGCGGGATGGTCGCACGGCGCGATCAGCGGCCTTGACGAGTGGCAGATCGGCGTGCCGCAGGGCCTGGGTTTCGGCGCATGGCAGGATCCATCGGCGGCTGCGAGCGGCGCGAACTGCGCCGGCACGGACCTCGGTGTTGGCACCGACGGTGCCTACCAACCTGGATCGGTGACCTGGCTGCAATCGCCGTCGATCGACTGCACTGGCATCACCGGCGTGCGGCTGCGCTTTCGTCGCCAACTCACTTGTCCCGGTCCGTCCGACTTCGGTGAGATTCGAATCAACGGCACCATGGTCTGGCGCAGCCCGTTCACTTCGGCGCTCGACGCGAACTGGGGCACGTTCGAGATGTTGCTGCCGATGGCGACCAACAACCCGAGCGTCGTCGTCGAGTTTCGGATGACCAGCGGCGGCACCGTGGCCTACGGCGGCTGGAATCTCGATGATGTCGAGATCTACAGCCTCGACTTCGCTGTGCCGTTGCCGGCCGCGACATCGTTGCTGCCCGAGCAAAGCCAGCAAGGCGCGACGATCACCCTGCAGGTCGCGACCGCGGGGCCGCAGTTGTTCTTGCTGCTGCTCGGCGACGCGCAAGGCCCGCTGGTGTTGCCTGGCGTTGCTACGCTGCAGACCAACGGCAACATCCTGACGTTGTTTGGCGTCACGAGCGCCCAGGGCGGCTACTCGACGGCGTTTGTGTCGCCAGGTGTGCCGACGCAGGGTTTCGATTTGTTCGGCCAGGCTGTCACACTCGACGCAGCGGGCGCGTTCGTGCTGACGAACCCGTGGCGCAGCTTGCTGGTGCGGTGATCTCTGCGTCGGCCGGTAGTGCGGAGATCGAGACCTTCAGCGGCGCAGCACGAGGTCGTCAATGGTGAGCGGTCCATCTCCGCTACGGACGCTCAAGGACTTCCTGGCCACAGAGTAGCCGGATGCAGCCGCTTGCATTGCGTAGTCACCCGGCGGCAGCCAATAGACCAGCGGGCCTCGTTCCTGTCGCCACATCGTGCCGACGGATGTGTCTCCTGACTCGAGCGAGACAACCACGGTCCGATCGAGTGTGTCTCCAACGACAGTGGGTGAGACATCGACACGAATCAACTCGTGAGGAACGGAGCATGCCAGGGTTGCTCGCGCTCCATTAGGCACAGTCGTCGGTGCCGGAGTCGGGATGTCCGGCCCGAATCCAAGGGGGCTGTCGAGTTCGACCCAGTAGTCACCCGCGGGCACTGTCAAAACCGCACCGCTGTGAATGGACAGAAGTAGAGGCTTGCCAGACCGCGATGCCGCGACGACGCCCCCCAAAACGAACGAGGCCCGGCTGCGCGTCGCGCAACCGAGCCTCGCAAGGGGAGCGGAAGTCAGCGCGGACTCAGAAGTCCATGCCGCCCATTCCACCCATCCCGCCCATTCCACCCATGCCGCCGTGGTCATGGTCGTGGCCGCCGCCGCCCGCGGGCTTCTTCTCCGGGACGGTCGAGACGAGGGCTTCGGTCGTCAGCAGCAGGGTCGCCACCGAGGCGGCGTTCTGCAGCGCGGCGCAGGTCACCTTCGCCGGGTCGACGACGCCGGCCTTGACCAGGTCCTCGTAGGTGTCCGTCGCGGCGTTGTAGCCGAACGTCACCGACGAGTTGCTGCGCACGGTCTGGACGACGATCGAGCCGTCGACGCCGGCGTTCGCGGCAATCTGGCGCATTGGCGCCTCGAGCGCGCGACGGACGATGTCGGCGCCGATGCGCTCATCGCCTTCGAGCTTGAGGCTCTTCAGGCTGTCCGCACCGCGAACGAGCGCGACGCCGCCGCCGGCGACGATGCCCTCGGCGAC
>SXGT01089503.1_pt1 | contig 17990 bp, 12 predicted proteins | sample 3176221 | NCBI WGS metagenome assembly SXGT01 (sample SAMN11356862, study PRJNA531348) | freshwater metagenome | isolation source: freshwater sample F1-120 | place: China: Fuxian Lake, Yuxi | collected 2017-12-25
TCTCCCGGATCAGACGGACGAGGCCGTTGCCGTCGGAGAGGTCCCCGTAGTGGAGCTGCAGTTGGGGCGACTCGCCGAAGATCAGGTGCTCGATCCGGCCCGTCCCGAAGGTGCTCGACCGCCGCCTGAGGCCGTGGACCTCGTAGCCCTTCGCGATCAACAGTTCGGCGAGATAGGAACCATCCTGACCGGTCACACCGGTGATCAGCGCGCGGCGGTGCATGCAATCTCCTTGAGCACTCTTGGATCACTCTCTTCGTCCGGGCGGCCACCGTGGGATGGGCAGTCTGCGGACATGGGATCGGGGGAGAAGGTAGCAGGAGGCGGAACGGCCAGGAATGCCATTTCAGACGCTGTTCCGCCCCAAAACCGACTCGTAGACCCCCAGGTAGCCCTGGGCCGTCTTGGCCCACGAGTAACCGGCGGCGTGAGCCCGCATCCGCTCGGCGAACTCCGGGTCGCCGCGTTGGACCGTCAGGCCGGCGTCGTAGGCCGCTTTCATCGCCGCCGGATCGAACGAATCGAAGTAGAAGCCGTTGTCGCCGGCAACCTCCGGCAGGCATGTCTCACGGGAAAGAAAGACCGGCTTACCGCACTGCATCGCCTCGAGCACGGGAAATCCGAAACCCTCGGTGAGCGACGGAAACAGGAACGCCTCGCAGTGCTCGTAGAGCCACTGGCGGTCGGCATCGGAGACCTCGCCCGCCAGGATGGCCCGGTCCCCGAGTTCCCGGGAGGCGATCTCGCGGCCGAGAAAGTCACCGTAGGGGGTCGCCTTCTTGCCGGCGATCACCAGCCGTCGGCCGGGGAGGTGATCGATCAGGTCGAAGAGAACGTGAAAGTTCTTGTGGGGCAGGCAGTTGCCCACGGTGAGCACGAAGGGGCCGTCGGCCAGAAAGGCCGGCCGCGCGGTCGCCGGTGCGGGAGGGCCGGCCAGCCCGAGGGGGACGACATGCAGGGGCCGGTCACCCAGCTTCAGGTGCGCCCGCACGTCGTCGGCGACGTAGTGCGTGTCGGTGACGATCGCGCTGGCCCGATCGACCTTTGCCTGGATGCCCGCCAGTTTGCGTCTGGTCTTCCCTGACTCCTCGTCGTTTCCGCTCTCGTGCAGGAACGTGAGGTCGTGAATGGTGAGCACGATCGGCACGCGGTCGTCGAGCGGCAGGTATTTCGAGAGCTGGTTGGTGTTGTGCCAGAGATCGAGAGGCGTCCTTGGCGGGAGAAACCGGATGAACGGCCGCAGCGGACGCAGAACGACCTCCTTGCGCCAGCGGGAGGCGACGATCCGCTGGAAGCCGCCCTCCGGGAAGTGGCGGTCGGCTCCGGGGGGCAGGAAAAAAACCGGCTCGAAACGGCCGGGGGCCAGCCGCAGCAGTTCCCGGGCGAGATACAGTGAAAACCGACCGAGTCCGCAGTTGATGTGCCGGAGTTTCTCGAGGTCGATGGCGATGCGGGGCAGGCGATCAGGCATGTCAGGTCCAGCGGCTGGGGTCGCCATCATCGCGGTTGGCGTGGCCGCAGCACAACTCGGCGAGGCCCCCCGGGCCGCCGTTCCCCTGCTCGAGTGGTGGCTGCCCGAGGTGATCCGGCGGGTGTCGGCCGGCCGCGTCGCGGAGGGTGTCCTCTTCCGAATACCCCCGCTCAAACCCGTCGCACACCGGCCCCGTCAGGCCAGCAGGGCATCGATCGGGCCGGTGGAGTCGGCAAAGCGGTCGGCCTTCACCCCCATCGTGCCGGCGATGGTCAGCCAGAGATTCGCAAGCGCGGTGCCGTCCGGGCAGTGCAGATGCCGGCCGGTGCGGAATCGGCCGCCCCCCGAGCCGGCCACGATGATCGGCAGCCGGGTGTATTGGTGGGTCGCACCATCGCCGAGCCCCGCCCCGTAGACGAAGAGCGTGTTGTCGAGCAGCGACCGGCCGTCGGCCTCCTTGATCGCGTCCATCCGCGCGATGAGGTGGGCGTAGATCTCCATGTGAAAGCGGTCGAGCGCCAGCAATTCCTTCGTGAACTGGTGCTGGTCGTGCGACATCTGATGATGGCTCATCGGCTTGTCGAACAGCCCCTCGTAGGTGAACGGCGTGTCCCACCGCTCCGCTCCGACCATCAGCGTGGCCACGTTCGTGATCCCGGCCTGCAGGGCGGCCACCATCATCTCGCCCATCAGGCGGATGTAGTCGCCGCGGGGCAGGTGGGAATCGACCGGCAGGTCGAGCTTCACCTTCGAGAGATCGACCTTCAGCTTCTCCCGGCGGTCGATCTGCTCCTCGATCGAGCGGATCGACTCGAAGTACTCGGCGAACTTGTCGCGGTCGGATTTCCCCAGCCGTTTCTGCATGTCGCGGGCGTCGTCGAGAACGAGGTCGGTGATCGAGCGGGCCTCCTTCGCGCCACCCGTGCCGAACAGCCTCGCGTAGACCTTCCGGGGATCGCGGAGCGAGGGGGCGGGCTGGCCGGCCGAGTACCAGGAGATGTTGTCGAAGTACATCGACTCCTTGTTGTCGGTGTGGCTGTTGCAGCTGAGCTCCAGCGTCCGCAGCGGCGTGGTCCCGCCCACGACGTCGCCCACGACGTGATCGAGCGTGCGGGCCAGCGGGTAAATCGAGTCCTTGACGGAGTGGGCCGTGGCCTGGCTGAGGAAGCAGGAGCCGCACTGGGCGTGAACGTCGCTGCCGTTCTTGTAGAAGCGGTCCATGCCCGAGACGAACGTGATCTTCCGCACGAACGGCTCGAGCGGCGCCTGGGTCGGCGTCAGCGAGGTGAGCGGGTGGAGGCCGACGGCGACACCATCGTTCACGTTGACGGCGGTCTTGCCGTTGCTGAACTGCGGAACGGCGGCGTCGGCCTCCCCGGGAAAGAAGCCGCGGCGGACGACGCCGTCGGGAAGGTAGAAGAATGCAAGACGCTGCGCCCCCCGGTGGGCCGGCGCCGCCGTCGCCAGGCTCTCCAGCCAGGGCAGGGCGAGCGACGCGCCTGCGGCACCGCGAAGGAAGGTGCGGCGGGTGTGGGACGAGGGCATCGCAATCACCTCCGGAATGTGTCGCTGAGGACCACCAGCCTGATCAAATCCTGAATGCGGTGGCCATCGGCGGCCGATGCCTTCACGATCGCGTCGATCGCGGGAGCGTCGGCCGCGGTGCAGGGTCGGCCGCAGGCGTAGGAAAGGAGGTGGGCCGCGAAGCCGCGGGCGAAACGATCCTTCTCGGCCAGGAGCGCGTCCTTGAAGCCGACGATGTCCTTGAACGCATGATCGCCGAAGATCGTGCCCGCCGGGTCGACCGGCCGGCCGTTGGGATAGGTGTCCCGCCACACCCCCGCTTCGTCGTAATTCTCGAAGGCGAAACCGAGCGGGTCGATCCGTCGATGGCAGCCCGCGCACGATGGGTTGGTGCGGTGGGCCTCGAACCGCTCGCGGAGCGTGAGATGCTCCTCATCCTCACCCGGCTCCTCGGCCAGGACCGGCACGTTGCCCGGCGGAGGTGGCGGGGGATCGTTGAGGATCACGGTGGCCAGCCACGCCCCCCGTGTGATCGGCTTGGTCTGGCGAGGCCCCGAGGTCATCGTCATCGTCGCCGCCGTGGTGATCAGGCCTCCCTGGCGGCGGTCGGTGATCGGCACCCGCCGCATGGTCACATCGGACACCTCGCCGTGGCCCGCCCGGCCGTCCCGGTACCAGCCGTCGAGCAGGCTGCTGCGGTAGCTGAAGTCGGAGTCGATGAAGTCGGTGATCGGCCGGTTCTCGACGAGCACCGCCTCGAAGACCAGGAGCGGCTCGAACATCATGTGCATGCTCGCCCGATATTCGGCGAAGTAGAACGACGGGTGCCGAGCCATGTCGGGTTCGGAGGCGATGATCCGTTCGAGCTGCAGCCACTGGATCGGAAAGGCATCGCAGAACCGCTTGAGCCGTCGGTCGCGGAGCAGCCGCTCGACCTGGGCTCCCAGCACCTCGGGCTCATGCAGGGTGCCGGCCGCGGCCAGGCCCACGAGTTCGTCGTCGGGGAGCCCTCCCCAGAGGAAGAAGGCCAGCCGCGAGGCGAGGGCGAAGTCGTCGAGCCGGGAGCCGCCGGGAACCGTGGCGTCGCAGAGGTAGATGAACTGCGGGGAGGCGAGCGCGGCAGCGGCGGCGGTCTTCATGGCATCGACGAAGGGGGTGCCCTCCGCGACGGAGGCCAGGACATGCCGGGCGTAGCGATCGACGACGGCCGGCTCGACGGGCCGACGAAAAGCCCGCGAGAGGAAACGCTGCAGCCGATCGCGAACGGCGGCGGACGTCGCCTCCGGCGGCCCGGGCGGCGGTTCGAAGAAGTCGTTCCAGATGCCGACGTTGTCCCGGTTGAAGTCCGGACTGTCGACCACGGAGCGGGCCAGCTGCAGAAACTGCTCCATGAGCAGCGGGGACATCGAGAGATGATCGCCCTGGGTGTCGAAGCCGTGCTCGGCCCGCAGATCCTGCGCGAACGGGGCCGTGCCGCGGAGCTGCCGCTCGCCGTCTCCATCCTTGCCGAGCGGCCTGCTGAACACGACCACGTGCTCCGGCAGCACGCCCCGTGCCGGGTCGAAGTACTGGTTCAGGTCGCGCATCATCCGCTCGGGAAGCGGGTGAACGTCGAAGGCCAGCTGGAACAGATCGCGGACGGCGTTGTCGTATTGAAAGCGGGTCATCCTTCGGATCGGCGTGCCCACCGGCTTTGCGGCCTTCGCCGCCGCCATCAGCAGGGACTCGAGCTGTGTCACGACCCCTTTGCGGAGGGCCGGGTCGAGCGGCGGCTCCTCCGGAGGCGGCATGTGGCCCGACTCGACGGCCTTGAGCAGGTCGGCGATCAGCTCGGGCCGGGATGTCAGATCGTCAGCGGTCCGCACGGCACTGAGGTCCACGTCGCCCTGGACGGCGTAACCGCCGCCGTGGCACTTGACGCAGTGGTCGCGAAACAGCGGATCGAGCATCGACCCGAGATTCGTCACGTCAGTTTCGGCCGTCCCGACCGCCGGAACTCCGCCGGCGCACAGCCAGACCACCGCCGCCCACGGCAGCGGGGTGAACCGGGAGGGCGTCGCGAACGGGGAGAAGGTCATGGCCACCGCCGAACAAGGGGGAGAGCCGGTGCCGCAAGGCCGGAGCCACGATTTGTGACGCCGCCTGAAAATCGGGGAATCTCCAGCAGCGGGATTATAGCCCGCTCGCCGCCACGTCTGACCCCCTCCCCAACGCTCTCATCAGCACTGGTGGAAAAACCGGCAAGGGGTCGACCAAGGGATCATCCATGCCGCCGGATTTCATCGCGAGTCCGCTGTATTGCCCGGTTCTGGCAGGCGATTGGCCCCGGGGATTCTCTCAGGCTTTGGTTGATGTGGTGTCGGCAGCATGCGCCGCTTGCCGCTTTCAGTATTTCTTTGGCCGCAACGAGTCCGGAGGTTCAAGTTGCGGCGAGTCGACACCAATGGCCTTCAGCTCATTGAGCCACGCATCCCGGCCAAGACCCGTCGTGGCTTTGTCGGTGGTCGAGTCGATCATGAAAAACCCGGGGGCATGGTCCGGATGGGGTGGAATGCCTTTCTTGGGTTCGATTCGTCCGAAAATGAAGTTGCCAGAGTGTCCAAGCTCTGCGACGTGCGGGCCGGCAACACACGCCCCGTCGTTGACACCATCTTTCACGAGAGCCGCCTCGGAGCGGCTCGCGAAGAAGACCGCGTAGCCATTTGGCAGCGGTTCGCCTTGGCTGCAGCCGACGAAAAACGTCGCCGTCAGAATCAACGTCGGGAGCTTGCATGACAGGCCCGGCATCGTGATCGCTCTTCCTGCAATGGAAGGGGCTGCCATGACATTCACGATCAGCGTCTCGTGGCGCGGTCGTCGCTCGCATGCCAGACTGCGGCGGCCGTCGAGAGGACAGCGGAGAGAAGAGTCGGGGCGACACGATTCGAACGTGCGACCTCTACGTCCCGAACGTAGCGCTCTAGCCAGGCTGAGCTACGCCCCGATCTCGTGCTGCGAGACGCTTCGTCGACCTCGTCGCACGGGGAGAGAACAAGAGCCTACACGCTTCGCCGGCCGGGGACAACGTCGTTCCCCGCGAGCCCCGCCGCCGGCCAAAATGACTCAGCGGGCAGCCTGCACGCAGACGAGTTCCCGGTCGTTCCTCGCGAAAATACAGCCTCCCGCGAACGCGGGATGGCTCCAGACCACCTCGCGGCCGAAGCACTCGTTGGTTGCGTCGAGCAGATGCATCCTGCCGAGCTCTTCGTACCGTTCGGCCGAAAGCCGCGCGAGCACGAGGTCGCCTGTTTCGCTGGAGATCCAAACCCGGGACGAGTCGGGCGGGTCGGAGGCGACGGCCTCGGACTGCCGCACGAGGAACGCCGTGCCGTGCTTGCCGCGGCGGGGGCCGCCCGTGGTCGGCTCCGTCGTTTCCCAGAGCCGCCGGCCCGTCTCGATCTCCACCGCCGTGAGCATGCCCGTGTCGCAGTCGCAGCCGTAGAGCGTGTCGCCGGTGATGAAAGGGGTGCTGTTGGCACAGTAGACGGCCGACTTCGGCTCGCCCCGCCAGAGGATGCTCGCCCCGGGCGCGTCGGCGGCCAGCGCGAAGAGCGCGCCGACGCGGCCGATACCGCTGGCGAAGAGCACGCGTCCGCGTTTCGTGTCGGCGACCTGCGGCGCCATGATCGACATTCCATACATCGGCTTGAGCGGCTGCGACCAGTGCGTGCGGCCCGTCTGCGGATCGAGGCTGTTGAGGTTGTCGGCGTCCCAGATCACCAGCTGCCGCACGCCTGCGCTCTCGATCATCGTCGGCGGGCAGTAGCCGCTCTCGCTCGCGGAGAGAGCCTTCCAGCGCTCCTCGCCCGTCTTTCGATCGAAGGCCACGGCCACGCTGCCCGGACCACCCACCAGGCACACGAGCAGCTCGCCCTCCACCAGCGGATGGCCGCAGAAGCCCCAGATGGGCACCGGGGCCGCGTAGTCGCGCTTGAAGTCCTTCGACCACAGGAGCTTCCCGGTGGCGGCCTCGAGGCAGACGAGATTGCCCTCCGCGCCGAGCACGTAGACGCGGCCATCGGCCACCGTCGGCGTGCACCGGGGACCTGAGGCGTAGGAGATCGAATAGGGGCAATCGGCCTCGTGCTTCCAGAGGAGGCGTCCGGTCGCCGCGTCGAGGCAGAGCGTGCGTTCGCTGCCTGCGAGGAGATTGCGGTCGTTGGGCCTGTTGGCCAGCTCTCCCTCGCGGACGACGTAGTCGGTGACATACACGCGTCCGTCGGCCACCGCCGGTCCCGAGTAGCCGCCGGCGACCGGCACCCGCCATTTCACCGGCAGCCCGCCGGCGGGGATCGATTCGACGAGTCGCTGTTCGCGCCAGACGCCGTCCCGTTGCGGGCCCATCCACTGCGGCCAGTCGTCGCCGCGGACACTGCCGTTCAGGATGACGATCAGGCATCCGAGCCACAGCAAACGGTTCGTCATCGGGGAGCCCTCAGGCGGTTGTGGCCGCAAGGTCGGGAAGATCGCTCGTCACGTCGATGCCGTCGGGACGCCAGTCGATGATCTCGAGTTCGGCGGTGCGGCGGCCGCGAAACTCGTTGATTTTGGGACGGAACGCGATGTGGAAGGTCTGGCCGGGCAGCGGCAGGTGCGCGAGCCACTCGCCGGCGCCGAACGCCACGCCGCGGATCTGGGCCGAGTGCTGCTTCAGCTGCAGTTGGAGATGGCGGCCCGACTGGCCCATGGTGCGGGCCGGCTCCGCGAGCGTCACGCCGGAGGCGCAGAGCACCGGGCGACGATTACCCTCGCCGAACGGGGCGAGCTTCTCGAGCTGCTCGACCGTGTCGCGGGTCAGGGCCGCGAGCGACGTCTCGCCGTCGATCGTGATCTGTGCCCGCCGCAGCGTATCGGGCAGGCGGGCATCGACCTCGGCGACGAACGCCCGGCGAAACTCGTCGATCTTCGCGTCATCGACCTGGAGGCCGGCCGCCGCGGCGTGCCCGCCGCAGCCCAGGAGGTGTCCTTCGCAGGCCTTGACCGCGGCCAGCACGTCGAAGCCGGGCACGCTCCGCACACTCCCCGTCGCCGGACCGCCCTGCAGCGGATCGCGGGCGATCATGATCACCGGCCGATGCCAGCGCTCCGCCAGCCGGCCGGCCACGATGCCGATCACCCCCTTGTGCCAGCCGCGGTCGGCGAGCACGAGCGCGGCATCGGCTTCAGGATCAAACTGCTCCTTGGCCTGTTTCGCGGCCGCAAGTTGCAGGCTCCGCTCCTCCGTCTCCCGCTGGGTGTTGAGCTCGTGCAGGTAGTCGGCGAGGGAGGCGGCCCGAGCGGCGTCTTCCGTGACGAGCAGTTCGATGCCGTTGGCGGCCGTGGCCATGCGGCCGGCGGCGTTGAGCCGGGGACCGAGTTTGAAGGCGATGTCCTCGCTCTCCAGCCGCGACCGTTCGTGCAGGCCGGTGAGTTCGATGAGCCGGCTCAGCCCCGGTCCGCCGCGCTGGCGGAGATTCTCGATCCCGTGCTTCACGAACAGGCGGTTCTCGTCAACCAGCGGCATCACGTCGGTGACCGTGCCGAAGGCCGCCAGGCCGATGCCGCGGAGGAGGGCCTCGCGGAGCCGAGGCGTGACCTTGTTCGATCCGCTGGCGCGGGTGGCGATCGCCCAGGCGAGCTTGAAGGCCACGCCGGCGCCGCACAGGCCGCCGAAGGGATAGCCGCCGCCGGGCAGCCGCGGATGCACCAGCACGTCGGCCTCGGGCAACGTCTCGGCGAAGTTGTGGTGGTCGGTGATGATCAGCTCGAGGCCAAGGTCGCGGGCCGCCTTGGCCTCGGCCACCCCGGTGATGCCGCAGTCCACCGTCACCACGAGGCTCGCGCCCTGCGCTGCGAGCGTCGCCAGGGCCTCGGTGTTGAGGCCGTAGCCCTCTTCCTGCCGGCTCGGCACATACCAGGCGGGCTTCGCGTCGAGCGCTTCCAGGCAGCAGGCGAGGATCGCCGTCGCGCACATGCCGTCGGCGTCATAGTCGCCGTAGATCACGATTTTTCTCCCGGCCCGCACCGCGGCGAGGATGCGGTCGGCCGCCTCGGGCACGCCCGGCAGCGTTTCGGGATCGCGGAGGTCGGCGAGCGAGCCCGAGAGAAACGCCTTCACCGCCGCGGGCTCGGTGATCCCGCGGGCCACGAGCAGTCCGGCGAGGATGCTGGACACCCCGCTCGACTTCTCGAGCGCAGCGACGGCCGTCGGATCGTGCGGACGGATGTGCCAGCGTTTGGGCATCGGGGGAATCCCTTCCTCGGAATCGGACCGGGGCGGGCAGTATAAGACGCCGGCAGCACCCCCGAAACACGCTATAGTAGCGGGCCACACGCGCCCGGAGGCCGCCGACCATGATCGCCGATATTCCGCTTCCCCAGTTGCCCACCAAGCCCAAACGCGGCGATGTGCCCGCCGACAAGGTGCTCTGCGAGTATTGCACCGCCAAGTGCTGCCGCTACTTCGCGCTGCCGCTGGAGACGCCGACGACCCGCGAGGCGTTTGAATACATCCGCTGGTTCCTCCTCCACGAACACGCCACGGTCTTCACCGAAGATGGCGACTGGTACGTCTGCGTGCACACCGTCTGCAAGCACCTCCAGTCCGACCAGCGTTGCGGCATCTACGAGACGCGGCCACAGATCTGCCGGGAGTACACCACGAAGGAATGCGAGTACGAGGACGATTGGGTCTACGACCAGTATTTCGAGACCTGCGAACAGGTCGAGGAATACATGGACGCCGTCCTCGGCCCGGGGGGCGACAGCCTCGGTGACGGCCGCAAGAAGAAGAACCGCGGAAAGTCGATCCGCAGTCGGCGGCCCGCCCTCCTGCCGATCGTGTGACGGGGACCAGCACGTGATCGAACCCCGCACCCTCAAGGGCTTCCGCGACCACCTGCCGGCACAGGCGCTCGCCCGCGAAAAGATCCTGGAGATCGCCCGCCGCGTCTACCGTTCGTATGGCTTCGCGCCCATCGACACGCCCGCCCTGGAATACCTCGAGATCCTCACCGGCAAGGGGAGCGAGGAGACCGACAAGCAGCTCTACCGCTTCAAGGATCACGGCGGCCGCGACGTGGGGATGAGGTTCGACCTGACCGTGCCCTTCGCCCGGTTCGCGGCCCAGCACATGCACGAACTCGGGCTGCCCTTCAAGCGGTATCACATGGCCGCCGTCTGGCGGGGCGAAAACACGCAGCGCGGCCGGTATCGCGAGTTCATGCAGTGCGACTTCGACACGATCGGCACCACGAGCCCCGTCGCCGATCTGGAGATGGTGCTCGTGGTGCACGACCTCCTGGCGGCCATCGGCGTCGAGTTCACGATCCGCGTCAATGATCGCCGGGTGCTCTCCGGGATCCTCGAGCGACTGGGGCTCGCCGACCGCTCGACCACGGTCCTGCGGAGCCTCGACAAGCTCGGCAAGGCGACACCCGAGGCCGTCGCGGCCGAACTGGCCGGTCACGGTGTCGCGGCGGACGCGGTGGCGGCGTTGATCGAAATGGCGGGACTCGGCGGGGCGGCCGATGAGGTGCTTGCGCAGCTCGATGTGCTCGTCGGCGCCGTGGAACAGGGGCGGGCCGGTGTGGCGGCACTGCGGAGCATCGTCGCGGGAGCGCGGGACGCGGGCGTGGCCGCGGGTCGCATTGCCATCGACCCCTCGATCGCCCGCGGGCTCGATTACTACACGGGGATCGTGCTCGAGAGTTTTCTCGACGAACTTCCGGCCCTCGGCAGCATCTGCTCCGGTGGCCGTTACGACAATCTCGCCGGCATCTACACGAAGCAATCGCTGCCGGGCGTGGGTGCGTCGCTCGGCATCGACCGGCTGCTTGCCGGCCTCGAGGAACTCGGCCGGGGCGCGACGGTCGAGACGCCCGCCGACTTGTTCCTCGTGCACTTCGACCAGCAACACCTCGGCGACTACCTGCGGATCGCGGCCGCCATCCGGTCGGCCGGCATGGCGGTCGAGTTCTTTCCCGAGGCGAAGAAGGTGGGCCAGCAACTCAAGCTCGCCGCCAAGCGGGGCTTCCCCGCGGCGCTCGTGATCGGCAGCGACGAGTTTGCCGCCGGCACGGCCCAGTTCAAGAACCTCGCCACCCAGCAGAGCGTGGCAATCGAATGGCACGGCGACCTGCACGTGCTGGTCGATGCGGTCCATTCCCTGCTCGCGGCCGCCGGCCAGGGCGCGGGCGGGCGGGGGACGGATCCCGCTTGAGCCTCGCGGCCTATTCCTGCCCGGCGACCTGCTTTTGCAGGGAGGCGAGCGCAGCTGCGACGTCGCGGGCGTCGTCCGGGCGGTCGTTCTTGTCGTGGGCGATGAGCCGCATCACGAGATCACAGACGCCGCGGGGCACGCCCGGGGCGGCGACGTGCAGCGGCTGCGGGGCGGCCTTGGCGATCGCCGATAACACGGCGGTCAACGATCGGCCCTCGAAGGGGAGCCGGTTGGCGAGCAGCTCGTAGAGGATCACGCCCAGTCCGAAGAGGTCGCTCTTCGCGTCGATGGCCCCGTTGTCGATCCGCTCCGGAGGCATGTAGGAGGGCGTGCCCACGAGGGAGCCGTCGAGCGTGAGGACGGTGGCTTTGGCGTCGATCGTGCGGGCGAGTCCGAAATCGATGATCCGCACGCTCCGGGTGTCCCCCTCGAGAAACACGTTGGCCGGCGTGAGGGCGCGGTGCACGATGCCGCGGCGGTGTGCCGCTGAACGCCCCTCCGCGATCTCGCGGCCGATCCGCAGCACTTCGGCGACCGGCAGCGGACCGGCGGAGTCGCGATAGGCCCGCAGGGTGCGGCCTTCGAGCAACTGCATCACGATGTAGGGGACGCCATCCTGCTCGCCCACCTGGTGGATGGTCATCACATGCGGGTGCTCGACCGCCGCGACCGACCGGCTCTCGCGGATGAACCGCTGCCTGGCCGAGGGATTTCCGGCGTAACGGGCGTTCATCACCTTGATCGCGATGCGACGGTCGAGCCGGTCGTCATGGGCCAGGTAGACGCGGCCCATCGATCCGGAGCCGATCAGCCCGATGATCCGGTAGTCGCCGATCCGGGACGGCGGCGACGCATCCATCACGACGCCGGGGTCGTCGGCGAATGAATCCGCGTCGGAGGGGGGCGTGCTGGCGAGCGTCGCCTCGTGCGGGGAGTGCGAGGGGTGCGTGTCGCCGTGCTCATGGCGGACCACGAACGAGCAGAACGGGTCGCCCCGGTGCATGCAGCTCGGTTCATCGATCGTCAGCCGTTCGTCATGAAGTTTTCCGAGGCCGCGGATCAGGCCGATCGCGAGCCCGCAGAGCCGCCGCTTGGAGGAGTAGACGAGGTGCAACTCGTCGGGAGTCGCGCGAAATGTCTCGAGCACGGGAGGCGTCGCGCCCGGATTGGAGGTGCGGACCATGCTGTGGATGATCGATTCGGTGTGCTCGATCAGATCGAGCGTCCGCCAGCCGGGCTCGATGAACTCCCCCGCGACCTTCACGAGGTGCGGGGCGAGGAACTCGCCGAATTCGACCAGCACGTCGCCCAGGGGGCGGCCGGCGGAAGCGGCCAGTTCCCCGAGGATCGCCACGGCATCGGCATCGGGGTAGACGCCCGAGGGAAGGTGGGTGGGTCCGGCCGTCGAAGCGGCCGGAAACCGTTCCGCGAACTTGTGGATGTAGAAGAAAATCAGCCCGTGCACGGCGGCGTCCCTGGCGGCGCGGGGCCGGCTCTGGTCCCGTTGACCGGTCGCGCCGAAAACACGCTTGCTCTCCCGATTATGGCGCGATTGGCGGGGATTGAAAGCCGCGGAAGCCCGCGTCGGGGCCACGGCCGGTCTTTGGGCAGACGCGGCGGCGGTAGATGGCCAGCCCGTGTGCGGCGTGGTAGAGGCCACCACATTCCACGTCGAGGTCCGCGGTCTGTTCGAGCAGGGTGACCAGTCGCGAGGCCGCGTGGGTCACCCATGGTTCCGAAAGCCGCTCGTCGTCGAGGGCGAGGGCGAGCACCTCGAAGACATGGCCCGTCGCGCCGAGTCTGGCAAAGACGTCGGGCGACGTGCCGGGCCTGGCGAACGAATGGACCGAAAAGCTGCCGTCCGCCTGCTGGAATCTCCGCGCTCGGTCGCAAAAATCGTCGAGCACGGTCGCGGCCGCGGCCCAGCCGCCGCTCGGCTCGGCGCCGGTCGCCGCGCGATGGGCCCGCACCGCGGCCGCGAGCCCATAGAGGCGATGCGCGCCGCCGCAGGCCGCCGATACGACGTCAGCCTCCGCTTCCATCGTCACGACCCGCTCCGTGTTCCAGGTCTCGCCGGCGCCGCTCGTCCACGAGGCGTCTGGGGGCAGCCACGCCGCGAGGGCCATGAGGGTCCACGTGGCCTCCTGGCCCGGACGGATGTCGTGCTGGGCCTGCGCGAGCAGGTCGGCCACCGTGAACCGCCTGCCACCGACCACCAGCGGCGTGTCGAGCGGAATGCCGCCCACGACCGCGTCGCCGTCGTCCGTTGCCACGCCGCATTGGGACAGATAGCCGAGCCACTGATCGGGATGCCCCTGGCCCAGCGTGCTCCCCTCCTCGACGACCGCGACGACTCCGGGATCGCCCGGCCGGAGTTTCCAGCCGGTGAGCTGGCCGCCGCCGAGGAGATAGGCGAGCGCCGGCGTCGTTTGTCCCCGCGCATCGAGGGGAAACTCGGGCCCGAAGGCGAGGATCCCATGCACCACCTGCCAGGCCCCCTGTGTGCCGGCGGCGAGCCGGCGGGCGTCGCGGGCGTGGGCGAGCACCGCGTCGATCCGGCCGCAGAGTGCGGCCGTGTCGACCGTGAAGTCTGGTGTGCCGGCGACGCCGCTCCCCGGCGAGCGGGTTGGTCCGCCGCAACCGGCGACGCATCCCAGGAGCAGCGCCGCGGCCACGAGGCGGCGAAGGAGCAGGGGAACCGTGGTGGTGAATCGTGCGTAGTGCATATGAGGCCGGCGCGGGGCCGGCGGGCCATGGGCCGGGCCGGAGCCTAGAATAGTATCGATGTGCGGTGGCCGCCCGACTTGTGCGGCGGCGGCCGAAGCGACGTCTGACGAGGACAGGAGACCGACACGGATGCCAGGATTTTACTTCGACGCCAACTACCTGCTCTGGATCGCCCCGGCCATGCTCCTGGCGATGTGGGCCCAGTGGCGGGTGCATTCAGCCTTCGCGGCCGCGGCCCGCGAGCCGGCTCCACTCACCGGGGCTGCCGCCGCCCGGCACATCCTCGATTCGGCTGGAGCCACCGAGATCGAGATCGAGGCCGTGCCCGGCCAGTTGAATGACCACTACGATCCGCGCGCCAAGGTGCTGCGTCTCTCCCAGGGCGTGTATGGCGAGCGATCGCTGGCGGCCGTCGGCATCGCGGCCCACGAGGCCGGCCATGCGTTGCAGGACGCCCAGGGCTACTCGCTGATGGCGATCCGCAATGCCGCCGTCGGTGTCGCCAACTTCGGCAGCGGCCTGGGCTTCTTCGTGTTCATGATCGGTCTGGCGATGTCGTTCTCCGCGGTCGCGTGGCTGGGCATCATCCTCTTCGCCGGCACCGTCTTCTTCCAGCTGGTGAACCTTCCTGTGGAGATCGACGCCAGCAACCGGGCGAAGGCGCAGCTGGTCGATCTCGGGATCGTCCCGGCGGCCCAGATGGCGGCGGTCAATAGCGTGCTCAACGCCGCCGCCTGGACCTACGTCGCCGGCACCCTCCAGAGCATCCTCACGCTGCTTTACTACGCCAGCTTTCTCGTCGGCGGTTCGAGCGACGATCGGTGAGCTGACGGCGTCTTTGCCGGGAGCACACCCCGGGCTCCCGGGCCGGGCTCCCGGGCCGGGTCCCCCTGTGCGAACCGACCCACGCCATCAGTGGTTGAGGGAGTAGAGCAGCACGTTGAGGGCGATCTTCTCGGCGTCTTCCCGGCCGTAGCCCGTGCACTCCATCGAGTTCTGCTTCTCGAGCGCGCACGACAGATCGTAGGGGGAGAAGATCACGGCCCAGCGATCACCGATCCGGACGCCTTCGAGCTTCGGGGGAATCTGTCGTTTTCTGACCCCCAGCGGTCCATCGCCCCCCGCCGGCTCGCGGAGCGTCACCTGGCGAATGTCGTAACCGCCGTATTCCGCCGCGGTGAACAGCGGGTCGTCGGCGGGGATTTCCTCGAGGGTGTGGCCCGGCAGCATGACGGCGATCTCCGCGCGAAACGCCTGCGTGAAGGCTCCGGCGGCGCAGACGCTGTCGGCCAGGAGCATGCCGCCCCGATCGAGAAACTTCGCGATCCGCTCCCGCCGCGGTTGATCGAAGGAGAATCCCTGGCGACCGTGCATGAACACCAGGTGATACTCGAAGAGCTGGTCGTCGGCCGGATCGATCTGGACGGGAGTGTCGTCGACGCGGATGCCCGTCTCGCGGGCGGCCGCCCGCAGGATGTTGGCCAGCGCGGCGGGGGCCGCGTCGCACATCCCCGAATGGCGCAGCTTGCCGATGGCGAGCTGGCCGCGGTCGACGCGTTCTCCGCGGGGCTCATCGGCCGGCATGACGCCGAAGAAGGCATCTTTGCTCTTGAGTTCGCGGTTGGTCGCGTAGGCAAGCACATTGGTGCCGATGGCGAGCGCCGCATCGACCTCGCGTGCGATCGAGGGGGCGAGCGCCCGGCGGGACGGGCCGCCGAGCTCCCAGAGGCACGACAGGCTCGGCATGGCCGCCTTGGGGTCTTCCAGGTCGGTCGGCGGCGCGTAGATCAGGCAGGTGCGGCAGCCGTAGTCGATCCCCATCAGCGGCCGGTGGAGTTCGGGCGGCACGATCTCCTCCGCGTGCCAGGCCGGATGTTCCGGCGGCAGAAGATGCAGCCGGTATTCCGGCTCCGGAAAGATCTCGCCGACGAGTTGTCGCAGCCGCCGATCAAACTCCCCGCTCTGCGGGCAGCAGGCCTCGGCGAAGACGAATCCCCCTTCGTCGATGTACCGCCGCAGCCGGGGGCCGGCGTCGGGTCCGAGATCGAAGGCGACCTTGCCCGAGAGCCAGAAGACGGGAGCCTGCTGGAGGTCGTCGAGGCCGGCGGTCGGGGTGTCGGTCACGTGCCACGAGAGCCCGGCCGGGTAGTCCTTCTTCCACCTCGTCTCGAGATGCTCGACGAGGTGGGCGATATCGTGGCCATGCCGATTCCAGTCGTTCTCGGGGCCGTGACGGCTCTTCGAGACGATGACGGGCCGCCGGCCCTTGGCAAGACACAGGAGCGCGAAACTCGTCGCCACGATCGAGTCCTCGATGCGGTTGGCGACGAACTTTCCCGACAGTCGATCCTGCGTGGCGGCGAACGCCCGCGCGCCCTCGAGATACCAGTCGCTTTCGCCGATGTAGCGGCGGGCCGTGAACCGGCCCACGCGCTCGAGGCCGTAGAGGTAGTAGTAGAGCCACGTCTCCCCGCCGGTGCCGGGGTTTTGCATCACGGAGAAACGCCTGCCGAGCCAGTCGATGCCCTTCTCGAGCACGCGGGGCGACGCGCCGCCGCCACAGCACGAGACGCTCTCGCGGGCTGCCCGGGCATCGGGCGTGCCGATGTGCTCCGAGGTGATCCAGATGCTGGCGATGCCGGCGCAGGTCATGCTGCCGGAGCCCCCGGCGTTGCCGAGCGTGTAGCCCCACGAGCCGTCGGCATTGGCGCAGGCGACCCAGTATTGTTGGGCACGGACCCAGGTCTCCTCGGCGACCCGGACGCCCGCCCGCGACGCCTCGTGGAGGCCGAGAAGGGCGAACTGCGAGTTGGAGTTGTCGCCCATGCCGGCGCCGCGGTTCTGTGCGTATGACCAGGAGCCCGTGCCCGGCCCCTGCTTCACCTGCGCCAGTTCCAGCCAGGCGACGTTGCGTTCGAGGATCGCCCGGTCAGCCTCGGGCGAGAGCATCGCGAGGATCATCGTCTGCAATGAGACCGCGTAGGTGTCATCCGGTGTCTGCTGCCGCAGCCAGTCGAGCGCCCGGCGCATCGGCGGCCGGTCGGCCGTCACCCCAGCGTTGGCCAGCGCCAGCATCACCAGGGCCGTGGCGCCGACCCGCTTGTCGTTCGATCGCATGGCCTCCCATGAGCCGTCGTCCTTCTGCTGCGACAGCAGGTAGTCGCCCGCCTTGTCGATCGCCCGCTGGATGTCGGAGGGGCCGAGTTGCTGCGGGGGAGGAGCCGCGGTGGCGGCGTCCTGCCAAGGGACCGCAAGGCAGAGGAGGGCCAGCACCACCGGCGTTCGGAGGCTCCGGGCGACTCGAAGAGGACGAGCTCGGTTCACGCCAGATTCCCGGGCGGCGACACTGCGGCACGGACGGCCTGGATGCAAAAACCGCGGCCGGCCCGACGCTGACAATGGTATCACGTTTGCCGATGCCGCAGGATGCGCCGCCACCAACCCTCGCGGCGATACCTGGTCGATTGCCGACCCGGCGGTCACACCCGATACTGGGGTTCTCGACCGACTCCACACCCCGGCAGGAAGGATCGCAGGCGTGTCCACAGCCTCGAAGCAGAAAACGCTCGACGAGATCCTGCAGGAGTTCGCACAGCACCGCAAGCTGATGCAGGAGGAACTGCAGAAGGTGATCGTCGGCCAGAACGAGGTCATCGAACAGCTGTTCGCGGCCATTTTCACCCGCGGCCACTGCCTGCTCGAGGGCGTGCCCGGCCTGGCCAAGACACTGATGGTGTCGACGCTGGCGAAGATTCTCGACGTCGGCTTCAAGCGGGTGCAGTTCACTCCCGACCTCATGCCTTCCGACATCACCGGGACCAATGTTCTCGAGGAGGACGAGGCGGGCCGCCGCCGGTTCCGGTTCGTCGAGGGGCCCGTTTTCACCAACATCCTGCTGGCCGACGAAATCAACCGGACCCCGCCCAAGACGCAGGCCGCCCTGCTGCAGGCGATGCAGGAGCGGGAGGTCTCGGTGGGCCAGGAGACCTACCAGTTGCCCGACCCATTCTTCACGATCGCCACCCCGAA
>SXGT01482577.1_pt1 | contig 17988 bp, 15 predicted proteins | sample 3176221 | NCBI WGS metagenome assembly SXGT01 (sample SAMN11356862, study PRJNA531348) | freshwater metagenome | isolation source: freshwater sample F1-120 | place: China: Fuxian Lake, Yuxi | collected 2017-12-25
CGATCCCGACGTGATTGTGCTGGGCGGCGGCCTGTCGCAGGTCGACTCGCTCTATCGAGACGTTCCGTCGCTCTTGCAACAGAACGTGTTCGCAACGGCAAACTCGGAAGCTGCGCGCGTCGTGTTGCGCAAGAGCGCGCACGGCGATTCGTCAGGTGTGCGCGGAGCCGCTTGGCTCTGGCGCACACCGAGCATCACTGCTTCATCTGCTTGAGTTTCGCGATCGCGCCGAGCACGTTCTTGCTCGAAGCCGCACGCGTGCCGGTGCGGTTCTCGGCGACTCCAGCCTGGGCATCGTGGCTGGACCCTGCGCCCACGGCGGCTGCAACGGCTGCTGGCGCCGACGTCGAGTGCTGCGACTCTTCGCTGGCGTGCGCGCCATGCGCGACGGATGGTTCTTGATGCGTCGCATGCTGGGCCGCGCGAGGAGCCGCTGCCGCGCCCGAGCGCAGCGCTTGCTGCAGCGACGATATCGAGTTGCCGAGCCCCGAGACTTCGCGCTGGATCTCACGGACCGAGTTTTCGAGTCCCCCGAGGTCCTTGTCGCGGACTTGGTCGACGGTGTGCGTGAGTTTGCCGACCGTGACGTCGACCACGCGCTCGAGCCGCTGCATCTCTTCGTGGACGCTGGCTTGGTCGGCGAGCTTGTCCAGCTTCTGCGTCTGTGCCCGATGCGTCTCTTCGAGGCGCGTGATGGCCTTCTTGGTCTCGCCGTCGTCGATACGACTCGTCAGCGCCGCGAGACTCTCCTCGATCCGTCGCAGGATCGGAGCGACGCCGGCGTCTCTTGGCATCCGGTCGGCCAGTGACGCAATTGCAGCGAGAAGGTCCTTCTGCGTCTCCGCCAGCCTTCGGTCGAGGGGCGCGAGATCCTGAGCGCCGGCGGCAGGAGTCTTCTCGAGACCCTTCTGCATCGCATCGAGCTGCTGCTTCAACTGCTGCACCTGAGCCGCGATCTCGTTGCCTTGGCTCGCGATCTCCATGAGCGGCTTGCCATACATCTTCAGCGCCTTGGTCAGGTTGCCGACCTTCTCGTCCTGGCGCTGCAGGGACACGAGCACTCGCTGGAGTTCTTCGCCCTCTGCCGGCGGGCGTTCCGACGACAACTGGTGCTGCTCGACGAGGTACTGCAATGAGCCGTGCAGTTCGCTTTCCTTGTCGTTCTGCGCTTGCGCGAGTTGCTCGTAGCGGAGTTGCGCGAGCGCGTGCTGGCGTCGGACGATCGAGAGCACGAACACGACCGCGCCGATCGTCATGAGGACAGGTGCGTCGAGTCCGACGCTGCGCAGGGTCGTCGTGAAGGCGTTGGAGGACTGCAGGACGGTTGCGATGATGCCCCCGAACAAACAGGCGGCGCCGACCATCGCTCCGACGCCCGACTTGTGCTGCTTCTGCGTGGATGCGTCGTTCGCTCGTGGTCGCCGGCGGCGGGCTGGAGTTTCAGCGTCCGTCGACGGCACCGGGTCGGCCGCTGTCGCGACGTCAGGCTCTGTTTGTGCAGCTTCCTCCGTGCCGGTGGCTGCAGGCGCCGCTGACGCAGCGGGCGTGTTCGGCTTGAGCATGCCAGTGGCCATGAAGTCAGGTCCCAGCAGATCGCTCAGCAGGTCATCGGTCGAATCGTGATCCTTGGGCTTGCTCATGTCCGGATATCCCTGCAACGCGTGGCGGAATCGTCGGCCTCCGCCTTTCGTTCCGCCTCGCCCATGGATCGGCACGACGCCTTCTTGGGGTGAAGCCGCCCCGTTGCAATCGGGCGACCGACCCCCGAAAAGGGCGTCCGGATGTCACGCAAACTCAAGGGCATTGCCGCCGCCCGAGGCATCGCCATCGCGCCCTTGGTCCACTTCCATGGGACCTTGGACTCCATTCCAACGTGGAAGGTCGGGTTGGACGGAGTCGCTGGCGAAGGTCGTCGACTCGACGAGGCGGTGGCGGAAGTCGCGAGGTCCATCCTCGAACTGCGGAAGGAACTCTCGGACGCGCTGACCAGTCACGACGCCCGGATTTTCGATGCCCAGGTCAGCATCCTGCACGACCCGACCTTCCGCGCGGATGTCGTGCGCGAGGTCGAACAGCAAGGCTGCAACCTGGAAGTCGCGCTGCAGCGCGTCGTTGCCCGTTACGAGGCCGTGTTCCAGAACATGGCCGAGGCGCCGATGCGCGAACGGGCGGCGGACCTCCGCGACGTTGGTCGCCAACTCGTCGCTGCGTTGATGGCCAAGGACCGGTCGAAGTACACGGCCAACGGTCGCGACTATCTGTTCGCAGCAGATGAGTTCTTGCCCAGCGACGCCGGCATTCTCGATCGCAAGCATCTCCGCGGCATCGTCACGGCTCACGGCGGCAAGTATTCGCACGGCGCGATCCTGGCGCGCTCGCTCGGCATTCCAGCAGTCGTGGGCGTCGAGGACGTGCTCGCCAAGGCGAGCAGCGGCACGACGGTCGTGCTCGATGGTGATAGTGGAGTGGTCGTCGTCGACCCGACGCAGGAGGAGTTGGCGCACTACGAGCAGCGACTCCTCGAACAAAGGAGCGTCGACCTTCGCGTTGCCGAGGTCCGTTTTCAGCCTGCGATCACCTTGGATGGATCCGAGGTTGCGCTCTACGCCAACGTAGAAGGCGTTCGCGATCTCGACAAGTTGGAGACCGACGCGATCGCCGGAATCGGCCTGTTCCGCACCGAGTTCGCATTCATGGAGCGGCGGCAGTTTCCGACGGAAGAAGAGCAGGTGTCGATGTACCGCCGCGCCATGCAGGGAAGTCGCGGCAAGCCGGTCACGTTCCGTACGCTTGACGTCGGCGGCGACAAACCGCTCGGTTACTTCCGCACGCCTGAAGAACGCAACCCCGTGCTCGGCTGGCGAGGCTTGCGTCTGTGCCTCGACTGGCCGGACATTCTCTACACGCAGTTGCGCGCCATCCTGCGCGCCAGCGCGCTCGGTCACGCTCGCATCCTGCTGCCGATGGTCACGACGCGCAGCGAGGTGGTTCGTTGCAAGCAGGCCGTCGACCAGTTGCGCGAAGACTTGCGAGCCTCGAATGTCCCCTTCGACCCCAAGATCGAACTCGGGATCATGGTCGAGATTCCGGTCATCGTGCCGGTGCTGCCAGAAGTGCTGCCGCTCGTCGACTTCGTGTCCGTGGGCACCAACGACCTGGTTCAGTATCTGCTCGCGGTCGATCGCGACAACCAGCGCGTCGCCAAGATGTACGACCCCTTCCATCCTGGCGTGCTGCGTGTCTTGCACCAGATCGTGCGTGCCGCGAACGCGGCGAGAAAACCGGTTTCCATCTGCGGCGAGATCGCCGGCGATCATCACTTCACGCCGATCCTGCTCGGCATGGGCTACCGCGAACTGTCGATGGCGCCCGTGTTCGTGCCGCGCGTGAAGTTGACCCTCCGCAGCTTCTCGATCGACGAGTGCCGCGAGCTGGCAAAGGCCGCGATCTCGCTCGATTCGACCACCGCAGTGCGCAAGCTGGTCGGTGAGGAGATACGCGACCGTTGGGCGCGGTTCCTCGAGGCATCGCCAGGAGGGCCGGTGACGTGACGCCGCGTGGCCTTCGGCAGGGCGCTTGGACGGTGCAGGAACTGGGGCGGCTGCGCCAGTTGTTGCCGTGGCGCGGAGTCGAGGGCGCGGCAGTGCTGTTGCGGCGAACACCCGAGAGCGTGCGTCGCCGGGCCGTGCAGTTGCTCACTTCGCCGCCTCGTTGCGGCGAATGGACGATGGCCGACGACGAGGCGTTCTGCATCGCATGGGGCGCACTCGAGATTCGGTTGGTTGCGGCGATGCTCGGCCGCCAGACCGCCGACGTGTCGCGCCGGGCCAGCGTGTTGCGCGCTGCGCGTCGTCACGGTGCGTGGACGCACAAGGAGGATCTCCTGTTGAAGCGCCTGTTCGGGACGCGTTCCACGCGCGACTTGGAAGTCTGCATGCAGCGCTCCACGGCAGACATCGAAGTGCGCGCCGCCCAACTCTGTCTGCACAAGGACAAGCACTACCTGCACGGCGTGGCTGCGAAGAAGGCCAGTGCGCGCGCGCCGCGTTGGACGGTGAAGGAAGTCGAGTTGCTCCGGGCGCTCTACTCGGACCGCGAGAATCTCGAGATCGCCCGAATGATGGGTCGGTCTGTCGTCAGCGTCGCCAACAAGGCATGGCAGATCGGGCTGCACAAGGGACGCCAGGCGCGCGAGCAGATCGGTCGCAACAACGTCGCGTTCCGTTTCCGCGAGCAGGGCTGAGCGCGCGCCGCCGCGTGGTGCGCATCCAACCCAAGATGGGATGCGCCCGCCGGGCCGCTGCCACGGGGCGATTCTGCCGTTGCTCCGGAGCTCCTTGGCCGCTGCTGCGAGCCCGATGCTATCGAGGTCCGAACCACGGAGCGGATCGCGTGGTTCGGAGGCTGTCGACTTCTGCCTCAATGCGGCGCCTTGGCGCGGCCGATGTCGTTGCAGAACTCGGTCCTAGCCGAGCTCACAACCGTTCGAGGAGCCCATGGAAATCGTCGGCAAGAAGAGTCAAGGCCTGAAGGTCACGCCGTTCGAGGACGACAAGACCGCGATCATCGCATTCAATGACCGGAGCCTGAACTTCTACGTCACGGATGCCTTGAAGGAGCAACTCAAGGCGACGATTCAGGCCAAGATGGACGCTGGCTTCCAGCACTTCGTCCTCGACCTCGACAACGTCAAGATCATCGATTCGTGTGGCGTCGGTCTCATCATCGTCGCCAACAACCTGACGACCTCGAAGAGCTGCAAGCTCTACCTGAGCAACATCAAGCCGTTCATCGTCAAGATCTTCGAGATCATGCGCATCGCCAAGCACCTTGCGATCTACGAGAACGAGGACCAGGCACTCGAAGCCATCAAGGCCTCGCAGAAGTGAACCAGAGCGGCGCCGCGTGAGGCGCTGTTCCATGCGCTGAGTGGGAGAACACCTCGGCGTTGTCCCTGGGGTCCGCCCGAAACGGCGATCTGGCCCTCGTGCCGCCTTCGCAGCACGACGCGATGCTTGCGCAGTGACACGCGATGGGGGTGGTTTGCCGGGGTGGGGTCGATGCGGCTGTTGGCGACCAATGGCCGCACGTCAGGCCTGTCCAAGGGCAGGACTGTTGCCCCCAGTTCCTGCTCAATGAGCACGACCTCCGACGCCTCGACAGCCGATACATGGCGTTGCGAGAACGCAGCGCGCAGCAACCTGCGCGCTTCCAGGAGCTTCAAGGAATTCGCGAGTCGACCTGTCCCGCGTCATGACCAGCATCAGCAGCATCGTGGACGGTATCGTGGTCACGGACCGCGAGGGCAACGTCGCGCTCCTGAACGCGGCCGCCGAAGATCTGCTCGGAGTGAAGTCGTTCGCCGCCATCGGCAAGTCGCTGCGCGACATCTGCGGCCGCAGGGAGTTGCTCGATGTGCTCGTGCACGATCGGCAACGAATGGCAGACGTTCCGCAGGCGCGGCAGACGGTCGAAGTGCAGCACGCCGAGCAGGATCTGCTCTATGTCAAATGCACCACGACGCGAGTCTCGGACTACCGTGGTCAACCGGCCGGCACGCTTGCGCTGCTCGAGGACGTCACTGCTGACTTCAAGACCGACCAGCTCAAGAACCAGTATCTGTCCATCGTCGCGCACGAACTGCGCACCCCGCTGACGGGCATCAAGACGTTCTCGACGATGTTCGCCAAGGGATCGCTCGGCGCACTGAATGCGCGACAGCAGGCCGTCGCGGACTCGATCCGCGAGCAGAGCGGCCGACTCGAACACCAGATCGACAAGCTGATTCACCTCGGACACCTCGACTCCGACGAATACGGCCAGGACCGAGAGGCGTTCACCGTCGCGGATCTGTGCGCGGGCCTGATCGCTCCGTTTGAGCAGCCCGCCCGAGATCGCAGAATCGCCCTGACGCTTTCGTGTGATGCGGATCCACAGGCGCTCGTTCTTGCCGACCGCGCGGACTTGCGGCGAGCTTGCCAGGCCATCGTGGAGAACGCGGTGAAGTTCACGCGCGACGGCGGCGAGGTTCGCGTCCAGGTCGGCAATGGCCAGGACGGTCGGCTCCGCTTCTCCGTGCGCGACACCGGCATCGGCATCGACTCTCGTTACCACCGCCGCATCTTCGAGAAGTTCTTCCAGGTCGAAGATCCGCTCACGCGCCATCACGGCGGCGCGGGCCTGGGCCTGTTCGTCGCGAAGGGCATCATCGAAGCGCACGGCGGCCGCATCGAAGTCGCGAGCAGGCTCGGCGAGGGCTCAGAATTCTCGTTCGCACTGCCGGCCGAGCGCCAATCCGTCGGCGCGGCGTCCAGCACAACGCACTCCAGAAAGGACTGAACCATGGAACGCACTGTTCTCATCATCGAAGACGAGAAACTCATCATCGTCTCCACCCAGATGGTCCTCGAGGCCGCGGGTTTCCGCGTCGAGTCGGCCACCAACGGCGAAGACGGCATCGCAAAGGCGAAGTCGCTGTGCCCTGACCTCGTGCTGCTCGACATCATGATGCCGGGCATTGATGGCTGGGAGACGTTGACGCGCCTGAAGCGCGACGCCGCGACATCGAACATCCCTGTCGTGATCTTCACCGCCCGCGAGCACGCGCGTGGTCATCAGAAGAGCGCGGAGATGGGCGCCGCGGATTACTTCCGCAAGCCATTCGAACCTGACGAGCTGATCGAGTTGGTCGAGAAGCACGTCGCGCAAAGCGCTTGAGCAGAGCGGCGGACGCCGGCAGTGCTGGCGGCGAGCATCAAGAACTCGTGCTCGCGCTGTGGGCATTGGTGCGTGCCACTGCGACGAGGAGCCAGGACCGTGAAGTGCGGGCCGCGGCGCGAGCGTGCTGCAAGTGCCTGGAGGCGGCGCGCGCCGGTCAATCCCACTTCTTGCTGCAACTGCGAGACGGCACCTTGCACGAAAATGGAGCCCGCATCCGCCTTGAGGTTCCCCATCTCGCGCCAACGGCTGGGCTCGTCGCCTTGCTGCAGCAGCGCTGCATCTGCGCCGTGCGCTTTGTGGCAAGCGTTGGCGTGAGCGACTTGCTGGCCTTCGCGAACTGCCTGGTCACGATCTGCCCGGACGAGACTATGGACTTGGCGCTGCTGCGCGAAGGGTGCACTGCAGTTCAGGTCCAGCAGGACGCAGGGTCAGAGCATGGCGACCCAACCGAGGACTCGTTGAGGCGTCCGGTCGTTTCGCCGTCGGCTTGATCTTCCGCATGATTCTTTGCGCGCTGATTCGCGCATCGGCTGGAACGTAGCGGACTGCTCACGGTGCTGCGCGCGTGGACGATCGTGGCGAACGTGTGGTGCAAGATGATGCGCTGCGGCCGCAACGGCTTCACTCCCCGCTGCGAAAGGGCGCGGCCGCCCGTCGCAGGGCTTCGTCGCATTGGGTCTCGTCGAGGCCCCCGAGCCGCATTGCTGCGCGTATTGCTTCAGGGCTGGCGCCGAACTTCAGCGCACCGCGGGCGTGCGCGGTGAGTTGGGGGATCTGCGTCAGTGCCGCGAGCGCCGTGACTGCGAGCAGTTCGCGCGTGGGCACATCGAGGTCGGAGCGGCTCAGGATGCGGCCGTAGGCGTCCTCGAGCACGAAGTCGTGAAACTCTGGATGGAAGCCGTGCAGCTTGTCGCGCACGGCGGCGTCGTTCTTGCCATAGATCGCGGCAAACAACTCGCGACCGCGGTTCGCTCGCAGCTCTGGCGCCATGGCGGCACTTGCGGGGACTCCTTGCCGTGGCCAGGCGGCAGCGACGTGCTCGAAGGCCGTCACCACGCGAGGAAAGCCGAAGAACAGCGTCGCTTGCAGCAAGGTCTCGTCGAGACGCGCGCGATCGTCGCCGGCGGCGCGCGCCTCGTCGGCCGCGACGGCGAGTTCGTGCCATTCGGCCCTGGCGATCGCGACGACTACGCGCGCGAGGCGGTTCGTCGCCGGAGGCATGTCTGCGGCGCTTGGGGACGCTGGAAGCATGAACGCTTCATAGCGTCAATGCGTCGTGCGCGCCTGTGCGCGTCGAAGGCTTGCGCTCAGGCCATGCGCGCGAGGCGGACCTGCGCCAGGATCTCGGTCGCCTGCTCGTTGCTCAGCTGCAGCATCTGGAGCGAGTCGCGATCCAGCACATCGCCCTGGTAGCCGCCGTCAGTGCCCGCCGCCGCGGCGTGAGCAAAGGTGTTGGCCGCCTTGACGATGAAACCGCGCGCCCAATCCTCGGGGTTGGTCGCAGGGCTGTGGTGGTAGGTCACCGCGGCCTGGACGGCGTGGGCGAGCTTCCAGCGACCTGCCAGCAGACCGCCGACATGCGCGTGGTTGAAGCCGAACACCGAGCCCTCCGCATGCGCGAGCGCCTGCTTGCTCGCCCGCGACAGCTTGAGCGCCTCGGCGAAGCGATCGGGCTGGGCGTCGATCAGGATCAGCTTGCCGATGTCGTGAATGAGGCCGCAGGTGTAGGCATCGTCCTTATTCAGGCTTTGGGCCGCGGGTGACTTCTCTGCCAGAAGGCGGCATGCGACAGCAGTCTTGAAGCTGTGGTCCCACAGCCAATTCACGTCGAGGCCTTCGATCGCCTTGCCGTCGCCGAAGGTCTGCAGCACGGTTGCTTGCACGACGAGGTTCTTGATGACCTTGAGGCCGAGGATCGAACACGCGAGTTGGATGGACGAAACGGAATTGCGAAGCCCGTAGAACGGGCTGTTCACCAAACGCAGCACTCGCGTCGCGATCGCTGGGTCCCTCTCGATGACAGCTGCTGCGAGCTTGGCGGAGCCGTCTGGCGAATCGAAGATCCGAGTGATCTCCGTCAGGATCGTCGGGATCGTCGGGACATTGACGGTGCCGTCGATCAGGTCTTCGAGTTCCGCGGTGCAGATGATCATGCGCCTTCTCGTGCCCTTTCGACGGCCGCCACCGCCGACTTGACGACTCGACCTGCGCAGATTCTCAGCGCATCGCAGTGTGCGCGTCGCGATCGTATCGGTCGCGTCGGAGGATGGCTGCCATCTGGTCCTCGGCAGAGGTCAACGCATCCGGGCGCATTTCCATCCCGAGCGCCGCTGCGAGTCGCTGCGCGAGGCACTCACGCAACGTCGCTTCGCAAAACGCCGGCGCCTGGTCTTCGATCGCGGCCACGAAGGGCGTCATCGGCGGTCGCCGGATGACGATCGACCCGTGGTGGAGCACGCGCGGTCCGCGCGCCGTGCGCACGCGTCGTTGCGCGGAGCCGACGAGCTTTCTGCCCTCGCGATCGACGATGTCGTGGCGGCCTGCTTCGAAGAAGCACCAACGGCTTTTGGCGCGCGGGCTTTGCGCCGAACCATGCTGCAGTCGCAGCGATTTCACGCCGATGCTCTTGAGCGCGTCGACAATGGCGTCGTGAATGAGCGCGTAGCTTGCTTCTACGTCGGGCGGCAGCGCGCTGGCCGGTAGCGCCAACGCATAGGTCAATTCGTCGCCGTGGAAGATCGCACCGCCGCCCGTGAGGCGCCGCACGACGGGAATGGCCTCTGCTAGGTCGGCAAAATCCGCGAGCGGCTGGAAGTAGCCCAGCGAAACGGAGTGGGGGGACCAGCCGTAGAGCCGAAGAGCGGTGGAGTCACCGAGCAGCAGCGCTTCGTCGCGCGCCATGTTGGCCGCGGCGGCGATCGCAGGATCGTCGATGCGCCGCAGCATCACGGCCGCGCGCTTCTGATCAACCTTCGGCGGCGCAGTGCGCGTCGTAGGTCTTGCCGTCCAACAGATCGGCGGACTTGCCGGTGAAGCGCACCTTGATCATCCAGGCCTTGGCGAAGGCGTCCTGCGACAACCACTCAAGGTTGTCGGGCAGGTCCTTGTTCACCTCGATCACCTCGCCGCTGACTGGCGAGTAGATGTCGCTGACCGCCTTGACCGACTCGATCTCGCCGAACGATTCGCCGGCAGTCACGTTGGAGCCCTTGTTCGGCAGGTCGAGGAAGACGAGATCCGACAAGTGCGACACCGCGAAGTCGGAGATTCCGATCGTCGCAACGGTGCCGTCGATCTTGCACCACTCGTGGCTCTTCAGGTAACTGCGGTCGTTGGGTCGCATGAGAGGGTCCGGGTTCAGCGGGAGCGCTTGTAGAATGGCAGGCTCACAACCGTGCAGGGTTCGGCCTTGTCCTTGACGAGGAAGGTCAATTGCGTGCCGGGCGCTGCGAACGCGTCGCGAACGTAGGCAGTGGCGATGTTCGTGTCCAACGTCGGCGAGATGTTGCCCGAGCACACGTGCCCGATCTTCTCGCCGTTGCCGTGGATCGCGTAGCCCTGGCGCGGGCAACGCTTGCTGGTGGTGGTGATGCCGACGAGTCGGCGGCCAGTTCCACCTCGCTTCAAGATGGCTTCGAGCGCGCCGCGACCGACGAAGTCGTGCGTGAACTTCACGGCCCAGTCGAGGCCGGCCTCGAGCGGATTGGTCGTCTCCTCGATCTCGTGCCCGTAGAGCGGCATGCCGGCCTCGTGGCGCAGCGTGTCGCGCGCGCCCAGCCCAATCGGCTCGAGGCCGTCTTGCTTGCCGGCCGCGAAGAATGCATCCCACACCTTGGTGGTCAAATGCTGCGGCACGTAGACCTCGAAGCCGTCTTCACCCGTGTAGCCGGTGCGCGAAATCTCCATCGAAACGCCGCAGATCGTGCCGCACGTCCAGCCGTAGTACTTCAGCGAAGCGAGGTCCGCATTCGTCAGTCGCTGGGTGATCTGCTGCGACAGCGGGCCTTGAATGGCGATCATCCCGAGTTCGTCGGTCTGGTCGATGACCTGCACGTCGAAGCCGCTGGCGACGTTGCGCATGATCTCCAGATCGCGCACGGCGTTGCCGGCGTTGATGACGACGAAGAACTCCTTGCCCTTCGACGCCCATTCGGTCGGCTCCCGATAGACGAGGATGTCGTCCTGCGTCAGACCCTGATCGTTCAGGATCATCGAGTAGCGGATGCGGCCCGGAAGGATCTGGCTCGCGTCGTTGGTCTGCAGGCGCTGCAAGTAGGATTCGGCCTGCGGACCGCGGACTCGCACCCGGCCCATGTGTCCGAGGTCGAACAAGCCGGCCTTGCTGCGAACCACCCGCGCTTCGTCGAGGATGCCGCGATATTGGACCGGCATATTCCAGCCCGCGAAGGGCACGATGCGAGCACCGAGGCTCGCGTGAACGGTCTTCAGGGCGGTGTCGCGCATGGCGGATTGGGGCGCAAGAGTCTAGGGCGACTCGCTGGCGAAGGCACGCGCGCGGGTTTGACGACGCGAATTCTCCGACTCGATGCGCGGTCAGCTGCTGAGGCGGCGGGCCAACTCGTCGAAGTCTGCAGTGCGAACGTCGTCGCGGCGCAGTGGCGGGAGGTTGCGGAAGCGGGCGCGCTCCGTCGCGGTCAGGAAGTCATCGTTGATGTCGAACACGGGCCTCGGTGACCGCTCGCCGACTTCCATCTGCGGGATCTCGTAGACCGGGCCGTAGAGAAGGGAGTCATCATTGGACTCCGTCGGCAACTCGACGCTGCGCACTGTCGAGCGACGCGCATAGCCCTGCGGGCCTTGCCGCACGGAACGCCAGGTCGCGCGCTCGCCGGTTTCTTCGAAGGGCGAGCCGAGGAGCCGCGGCTCGGCGTCGACGCCAGGGAGCAACTTCGCGAAGCGCTCGGGATCGACGTTGCGCGCGTTGTTCATCTCGCGTCGATAGCCCGCGAAGTCACCTTGTCCGAGGGCGATGCGGCCGAGGTGGATGTAGGCGGAGAACTCATCGCCACCGTAGTCCAGCACGCGCTCGAAGGAGCGGCGGGCGACTTCGTGCCGCCCGAGCCGGAACGCAACCCAGCCGATCAGGCAGGAGCCGCAGGCGACAGTCCGCTTCGCCAATCGTGCAAGGAGGGACAGCATCGAGGGCGGGAGGCTAGGGCGCGGCCGCTGGGGCCGCAAGGTCCTCGAAGACGGGGTCAGGAAGCATTGCACCCATGCCGAGGGCAGTGTGCGGTGCCGGCGCACTCAGGATGCGGTCCGGCGGAGCGCCGTGGCGGTGGCGCGAGGCGCAAAGCGGCCACCCCGAGTCGGGTCAACTCGATGGGTCGGTCGTGCCGATACCACAGCGATCGAGGGGCGGGTTTGCCCCCTGGCACCACCGTCGCATGGCACTACGAGGGGATCTTGCAAGCGTCGACCTGGCACAGGTCTTCCAGATGCTTGCTCTCAACAAGAAGACGGGGCTGTTGAGCATCCAGTCGCCGCGGCTATGGGAGGTCCTCTACTTCCACCCGCGGGGTGTGACCCTCTACTACAACCCGCACAGCCTGCTCGATCGCGCGTTGCAGACCTTCGTCCGCGTCGGCCGCCTCGACCAGAAGGCCGTCGACGAAGTGCGCGATCATGCTGCGCGCCATGGCCACGAACTCTGGGACGCGCTGCTCGCGGGCGGCTACTTGTCCGAAGAAGACCTCACCGCGCAGATGCGCTACGAGGTCGAAGAAGAGACCTACGAGCTGTTCTTCTGCCGCGACGGTCGCTTCGAGTTCCTCGAAGGCAAGGACTCGCTGCCCGAGCGCCTGGGTGTCGTCGATCCTCGGTTCTTCTTCAACACCGAGAGCGTCATCATGGAGGCCGCCCGTCGCATCGACGAGTGGTCCTACGTTGCCGAGCGGATCCCATCCGGCCTCGAGACGTTTCGCCGCCGCACCAAGGCCGCGGCCCCCGCCGATCTGGGAGAAGAAGGCGCGATCGTCCTCGATTGCGTCGACGGTCGACGCACCGCGGGCCGCATCGTCGAGGCGTCGGGGCTGTCGAACTTCGTCGTCTTCAAGATGCTTACGCAGCTGCTTGACGTTGGCATCATCGAGCCGTTGCCGGCCGAATTGCTGCTGAAGACCGGGCAGGCCTGCATGCGCGACGGCCGTCACGAGGACGCGGTCGGAGTGTTCGAGAAGGCGCTCGAAATCGAGGTTGGCGTGCCCGAGGTGCACTCGCTCGCGGCCGCTGCCTACAAGAACACCGGGCAGTTCGAACGCGCGAGCTACCACCTTGCGTGCGACGCCGAGTTCCGCATCGCGAGCGGCGATGTGCGTTCTGGCGTGCAGCGTCTGCGCGCCGCGACGTTGCTGCTGCCGACCGACCTGGCCGCGCGCGCGCGACTCGTCGAAGTCATGCTGTCGCGCCCCGATGTCCACATGGCGGACTTCGATGCGGTCGTCGAGGGCAAGGAACTGGTCGAACTGTGGATGGCCGCCGGCGACGTGCGGCGCGTGCGCGCGCAACTCGAACGACTGCTCGCGGTGAGCCCGGATGACATCGAGCTCAAGCATCAGCTCATCAACGTGCACACCAAAGCAGGTGAGCAGGACCGTGTGATCGAGCTGTATGACTCGATTGCCAAGGAGCTCGTGGCCCAGGACCGTCCGATCGAAGCGATCGCGGCGCTGCAGAAGATCCTGATGCTCGACCGCTCCCGCCGCGACGTCTCGGAGCAGGTGCGCGCGCTATACGCCAAAGACGAGCGCGCGCGTCGTCGTCGTCGCGCGATTGCGACGCTCGGCGCGTTCTGCCTGCTCGTGGTCGGTGTCGGCATCGCGTTCAGCGTCTACGATGAGACAGCGGCCGCTGAGTTCGCGCACATCGACGTCGAGGCACGAGTCGCTGCCGACGAGTTCGATGCGGCGGCCGCGGTTTACGAAGACTTCCTCTCGCAGTATCCGCTGACCGGCGCAGCCAGGCAGGCGCGCGCTGAGTTGGTTCGCATCGACGGCCTGCGCCAGCGTCGATCCGCCGAGGTCGAGGCGCAGCGCGCGGCGCGCGACGTCGAACGGCACAAGTTGCGCGGCGATTACCGCGCCGAGTGGTTGCGACACCGGGAGCTGTTTCAGTCCGGGAAGCCAGAAGAGGCTCTCGCGGTCGTGGAGCGCGTGCGTTCCATGGTCTCGGCTGCGGGCACTCCTGACGACGTCGCGTGGGCGCTCGAGCAACAGGTCGACAAGACGTGCACGATGCTTCGCGACTTCGTCAAGAAGGCCGAGGACCTCGCGACACGACGCCAGCGCGCGATCGATGCCGAACGCTATGAAGGTGCGTGGGCGGCGGCTGTCGAGTTGCACGGCGTCTACGAGATCACCGAGGCTGCGAAGCGTTCGCCGATCCCGGTTCAACTGTGGTCGCGGCCCCTTGGCGCTCGCGTGCTGTCCAACGGCAAGCCGGTGATGGTCGAACGCGATGGCAAGTCCGTGCCGGCGAGAACACCGACCGTGCTCTACTGCGGCAAGTCATCGCAGTCGTTCACGCTCGAGCTCGATGGGTTTTCGCCGGCTTCGGTGACCGTGCACCCATTGAAGCAGCCGCGCTTCGAGGCGCCGTTGCCCGTCATCCCAGCTCGGCGCGCGCAGCTCGGGGAGCGCGCCCAGACCGAGGTCGCCACCGCCGGCGAGTGGGCCGTCGCAGGCCTGCGCAACGGCAGGCTCGGAATCGTGTCCGGCCGCGACGCCAACTCGACGCGCGTGCTCGAACTCGGCGGCCTGCGCGCAGTCGAAGGCACTCCGATTGCGACCGGCGACCGCGCTTGGTTCTTCACCAACGAGGGAACGCTCGAGTGCGTGCAACTCGAGACCGGTCTGGCTGCGCCAGGCTGGCCGATCATGCCAACGAGCCCGCCGCAGAGTCGCATGACGCAGCGTGACGGCCGCATCCTGTATGTGGATCGCGAGAACGCGTTGCATTGCATCGACCAGTCGAGCGGCCGTTTCTACTGGTCGCGATCGCTCGGGACCGCGTGCGTCGGCTCGCCGTCGCTCGATCGCCGGATCGCGCGCATTGCGGCAGCAGACGGCCGGATCCTGAGGGTGGATGCCAATGATGGCGCGATGTTGCCGGAGTGGCGCAGCCCATCGACGGTGACGACGAGCCTGCTCGCGGCGGACGAACTGCTCTGGTTTGGCTGCGCCGATGGCAAGCTCCGCGCAATGGACGACGCGACCGGCAGGATCGTCTGGGCCTTCGAACTCGGGCGTGTCACTGCGGATGGTGAACTCGCGCTGACGAAGGGTGCAGTCGCCGCCGTCGCCGACGGCGGTCGTCTCGTTCTGGTCGATCGTCGCACTGGCAAGGAGACGGCGCAGACGCTGCTGCCCGCGCCCGTCGCGTCGATCCGCATGAATGGCAACGTGCTGCTGACGGTTGTTCGCAGAGTCGTGGACGACGAGGTGGATGCGCGGGACCTGCTGCAGGCGCGCGACCCGTCGACCTTGGCGATGCGGTGGGAATATGAGGATGTGGGCATGTTCACCGGCGCCCCTGGCGTCGGCGGCATGTTCGTGGCTGTGGCGGGAGCCGACGGCGACGTCGTGTTGTTGCGATGAACCTGATCCAACGTCTGAAGATCTGGAAGGAACTGCGGCGGCTCGAGGCTCGCGTGCGCGAGGAGCCGTCGCCTGGCACTTTTGTCGACCTCGGTCAGGTCTTCATCAACCTCGACATGGCCGAGCGCGCACTGCAGGCCGCCGACGACGGGCTGCTGTTGTTTCCGGACTCGACGGAATTGAAGAAGCTGCGCACCTTCGCACGCCGCGCAGTCGACCGCGTTCGCATCGATGAGTTGCGCGAGCGCATCGCCAAGAACCCGAATGGCAAGCTCTACTCCGAACTCGCCGCCGTGCAGTCCGAGGCGGGCGATCAGGGCGCGGTGCACGCAACCTGCGAGGAATGGAGCGTTCGTTTCCCGCACGATGCCGGCCCGTGGATGTGGCTCGGCCAATCGCACCTGCAAGCCTTCTACCGCAGCATCGCTGCGCGCGACGGCGGCGACGCAGTGCAATGCCTCGAGCGCGCGATCGGACTCGAGCCCAAGAACATCCGCGCGCGCATCCTGCTCGCGGAACTGTTCTATCGGATTGGCTCGACGCAGCGCGCTCGCACGTTGCTCGATGCCGTGCCGCGCGAGGGCGATGACGGCGACCTACAGAATCTGCGTCGCCAGGTCTCGGCCGCGCGGCCGCTGGGGTCCGACGTGGACTCGTTGCTGCGCGCCGCGGAAGACAACGGCATGTTGCCGAACGCGCCCCCGACTGCCGCCGTGCCCGTGCATGGCGACGAAGGCATCGCGTCAATCCGCGATGCGCTGGCGGCGATCGCTGAGATGGAAGGCGTCGAGAAGGCAGCCTACATCCGCGGCACGCGCGCGCTCGTGAAGGGCGACATCAAGGACGGCAAGGATCCATTCTTGCGCACGGTCCGCGTGGTCGCCAAAGCAGGCCATCGTTTCAGCCGACGGCTCGACATCGGCAGCTTCAAGCGCGGCGTCGTTCAGGGTCCCTTCGGCGTCTTGTGCATTTGCTGCTATGGCGAGGTGCTCGCCGCGGTGCAGTGCGAGGCGTCGGCGCCGACCGAGCGCATCCTTGCCGAGCTGCAAGAAGTCGTCGCCAGTTCGCTTTACGCGATGGGAGTCCAACAATGAACCCGATCCAGGAGACTCTCGAAGAATTGCGCCGCGTCGCAGGCGTGAAGGGCTGCATGGTCGTCACCAACGACGGCCTCGTCGTCGCGCAGTCGCTCGGACCGCGCTATCGCGAAGACATCGTCGCCGGCTTGTCGTCCTACCTCGCGATGTCGACCAACAAGGCGCTCGAGGAAGGGGGCCTCTCCGGCTTCGAGTCGTTCACGCTCCATGCTGCGCATGGCAAGTCGGTGCTGTGGAGCATCGGTGAGGCCATCCTCATCGTGCTGATGGACCAGTTCGCGGAAGTGGAGAGCGCTCGCCGGGACATCCAGGCCGCCGCGCAGCGCCTCCGTCGCACTGCCCGGATTTCCTGATCACACAGACCGCCGGACAAGACGGCTGCATGGGATGCGTCCGCCGCCGCGGGCTCGTCGTGGGACGAAGAGTTGGTCCTGCATTTCTGGGGTTGCGAGCCTCTAGGGCGACGCCAAGCCACGGTTCCAAGTCACGGTTCGATAGGCTCTTGTGCGATCAGGTGCCGAAGGGATGGCTTGCCATGGCGGGTAGAAGGCGAGCGCAGGGCGAGCGGCACCAAGCAGCGCGGGCCGCCTTGGCCAGGGACTGCCAACACCCGCGCCCGCAGCGTGGTTCTCATCTCATGGCCGGTTCCAACCACCGTGATGCACGGGCACTTGGGAATGCGCGGTGGTTGGCAGGCGCCTTGGTTCCAACGGTCTCGCTGTCGAGTTCTTGCTCAAGGCAGACAGCCTGGATGGCCGATGAGCGGGCGATGGCCCGAACGAACGTCTCCCTATCGGAGCGCGATGGATTCGAGCTGTCTCACCGACTGCTGCTGGGAGTGACCTGATCCATGGTCCAGATCAACTTCGCGCTGAAGGAAGTCAACTGCAAGATCGTCTTCTACGGCCCGGGCATGAGTGGCAAGACCACCAACCTGGAGATCGTTCATCAGAAGGCTCCTGAAGAGAACAAGGGCGAGCTGACGTCGATCTCGACGGACGGCGACCGCACGCTGTTCTTCGACTTCATGCCGCTGGACCTTGGCAACGTGGCGGGCATGCGAACGAAGTTCCAGCTCTACACGGTGCCCGGCCAGGTCTACTACAACTCGACGCGCAAGCTCGTGCTCCAAGGCGTTGACGGCGTGATCTTCATCGCCGACTCCGACCCGGAGAAGATGCCGGAGAACATCGAGTCGTATCAGAACCTGATCGACAACCTGACGGAGTACGGCAAGGACATCCGCGAGCTGCCGCACGTCATTCAGTACAACAAACGCGACCTTCCGAACGCGATGTCGGTCGAGGAGATGGACCGCCAGCTGAACAAGTTCGGCGTGCCGACCTTTGAAGCAGTGGCTTACACCGGCGAGGGTGTCTTCCCCACGTTGAAGACCCTGGCTGGCATGGTGCTCGAGAGCATTGACCGGATGGACAGCCGCAGCAGCAAGCGTCCGGCGCCCGCCGAGACTGCGCGTGCCGCGGCTCCTGCCGCTCCGGCTCGTGCCGCAGCGCCGGCCCGTCCAGCCGCCGCCGCCGCCGCCAAGAAAGCCGCGCCCG
>SXGT01263299.1_pt1 | contig 17984 bp, 13 predicted proteins | sample 3176221 | NCBI WGS metagenome assembly SXGT01 (sample SAMN11356862, study PRJNA531348) | freshwater metagenome | isolation source: freshwater sample F1-120 | place: China: Fuxian Lake, Yuxi | collected 2017-12-25
CCAGCATCACAATCCTCAGCGCCGAGTCCGCGAGTCGGAAATGAAAGACTGGTCGCCAAGCTTGCCAGAGCGTGTTGGATTTCCCGCCACTTGGGCTTGTCCCAGTGGTTCCCGCGCTTCTGCACCACTCAGGAAGCTCAGAGAATTCGATAGTGCAGAAGCGCGGGAACCACCCTGACAATTAAGGTGGCGGACTTGTTCAACAAGCTCTGACGAGTGCGACTTATCCTCGGATCAAACTTTGACGCAGCACTAGCTCAGCAACCGCTGATGAATCATCGCGTCGGCCGCGATCCACAGCTTGCGCCAGCGCGGGAGCGACACATGCTGGCGAAAGACGTCGAACTTGCGACGCTCAATCTCGTGCAACAGGCCACCGTAAAGCTGCAGCATCGCCTTCAAGATCGGCCGGCCATGTGGCTCCAAGCAAGGGAGCAGTTGCTCGGCCGAAGCATAAAACGTCTTGGCCCGCTCCGATTCGAACGCCATCAACGAGCGAAAGCGGTCGTCGCACTGCTGAGCGATCAAGTCCTCAACGGTCATCCCGAACCGCTGCAAATCCTCAGACGGCAGATACACCCGCCCGGTCGCCGCATCCTCACCGACATCGCGCAAGATGTTCGTTAGTTGAAACGCAGTCCCGCAGTCGATCGCGCGCTGAGTCGCCTCGTCACCGTGAAAGCCCCAGATGTGAATGCAGCACAATCCCACCGCACCAGCGACGAGATAACAGTAGTCGGCGAGTTGATCGAACGTCTGAAAACGAGCGGCGATTGTCGGTTTGATGGGATTCACCGTGAGCGGCAAGGCACTAGCCGCCGGTAGCGTCAGCGATGAAACACCGGCGGCTAGCGCCGTACCGCTCAGTTCAAATTCCAAATCGGATCGCACACCACGCACGACCGCGAACAGATGCTCGTGAGGAATCGCGAATTGACCGGCGACCTCACGCATCGCCGGTAACACCAAGCGAGCCGGGTCCGACCAACCGCTCATGTCGGTACTTGACCAGCCCGGTCGCAAAGCGTCGGTCAGCGATTGCTGCCAAGCCTCCCAATCGGCGACTCGTTCGGGCAGCGAGCGGTTCTCGGCATCTCCACAATCGTCGGTCACGCGCATGAAGGCGTACAAGACGCACATCGCTCGATACTGCGGAGCGGGCAGGCCGCAGAACGAATAATAAAAATTGCCGGCCGTTCGCTTCGTCAGCCGCTCGCAATGGTCGTAGCACTCGTCGAGCAACGTGCGACTCATGCCGCCACCTTCCGGCCGAGTGCCCGGCCCAGGCACTTCAGCAACAAGCTCGCCGCATCCCACTTGGTCACGACGGGCCGCTGATCCCAAACGCGATAGCCGATCTCGGCCACGCGATCGCACACTTTCAGTCCCCCTTCACCGAATAGCTCGATGACAACCTGCAACCGCCCGCGCAGTCGTGGTGCCAACTCGCGCACCGCCAACAACATTTCGCGAGCACGTTCGACCTCGAACCGCATCAGTTCGACAAACGCCCCGTTCGTGATTCGGCCAGTAAGGTCTTCGCGTGAATATCCAAACCGCTCGCAGTCCGCGAGCGGCAAGTACGTCCGCCCGATGTCCGCATCGCGAGCCACATCCTGCCAGAAGTTGGCCAACTGCAATCCCGTGCAGACAGAATCGGAAAGCTCGACCGATCGCTCGTCATCACAGCGACACAACCGCAGCACAATGCGGCCAACTGGATTCGCGCTGTTCCGGCAATAGCCGAGCAACTCGTCAAAGGTGTTGTAGGAGGTGACTCGCTGATCCTGCTCAAACGCGGTCAGCAAATCGTCAAACGGCTGACGCGGCAGATCAAACTCTCGCGCGGTTTGCTGCAACGCCACGAACACCGGATGAGCCATCTCCTCACCCGCCCAGCAGCGAGCCAACTCACCGCGCCACCAGCCGAGCAACCGCGTCGAAAGGTCGCAGTCCCCCAGCTCATCCCCCAAGTCATCCGACCACCGGCAATAGGCATAAACATTGAAGAACGGCTGCCGCAGCTTGCGCGGCAACAGGCGAGCGATCAACGGGAAGTTCTCGTAGTGCGACGTCGCCAACCGCCGGCAATACGCCTCGGATTCCGCCAATCCGAGTCGAGTCGAACTCGCTGGCGCGGCCAGTTGTTGAACAACGCCAGGACACCAGCGATTCAACTCATCAAGCAATTTGTGCGAAGCTTCCGACATGCGTCGTAGGCTACTGCAACGCAATCCCCTCAGCCAGAAACTGTCCCACGTCGCATTCGTCGCGTTATGAAGACTGTAGGGTGGGTCGAGTCATCGAGACCCACCATGTATCGCGATGATTCTGGTGGGTCTCGATGACTCGACCCACCCTACGTTTGAAAAACTAGCCAGCGTCGTCATCGAGCGGCTTGGCCGATAGACTCCGCCCCCCTGCCATACACCGCGTCTCGATTTTTGTGATTCCTATCCATGCCAGTCCCGCAAGTGGCCATCATTGGCCGGCCGAATGTCGGCAAGAGTTCCATTCTCAATTGGCTCGCTCACAAGTTCGTCTCCGTTGTGGACCCGACGCCTGGTGTGACTCGCGACCGCGTCTCGTATTTGATGTTCGAGGGGGACCGCTACTTCGAGCTGATCGACACCGGCGGCATCGGTATCGTGGACCGCGACGATCTTTCTGAGGACGTCGAACGCCAAATTCAAGTCGGCATCGACCGAGCCGATCTGATCCTGTTCGTGGTCGATGGCAAAGACGGCCCGATGCCGCTCGATCAAGTCGTGGCCGATCGGCTGCGGCTGATCGACAAACCAAAGCTGCTGGTCGTCAACAAGTGCGATTCGCCGAGGACCGAGGACGAAGTCCCGCAGTTCTACCGCATGATGAATGGGCCGACGGTCACCACCAGCGTCATCGGCAACCGCTATCGCGATGAGCTCGTGGCGGCGATCCTCGAAAACCTCCCGCCCGCAGCCGAGCATGAAGCCGAAGACGGCGCGTCACTGGCTTCTGATCCCGAGCTGAAGTTCGCGATCGTCGGTCGCCGCAACGTCGGCAAGAGCACGTTCATCAACGCGCTCGCCGAAGAAGAGCGCTGCATCGTCTCCGAGATCCCCGGCACCACTCGCGACAGCATCGACGTCCGCTTCGAGATCGACGGCCTGCGTCTGCTGGCCATCGACACCCCCGGTGTCCGCAAGAAGAAGAGCCTCGCCAATGATGTCGAGTTCTATGGCATGGTCCGCGCTCAGAAGAGTATCCGCCGCGCGGACATCGTCTTCATGTTCTTCGACGCCACCGAGACCGTCTCGCGAGTCGACAAGCAGCTCGTCGATGAAATCGTCTCGCAGTTCAAGCCGGTGATCTTCGTCATCAACAAGTGGGACTTGGCCAAAGAAGAGCACATGGATATGGAACGCTGGGGCGAATACCTCGGCAACCAATTTGCCTCGCTGCGCTTCGCTCCGATGGCGTTCCTCACCGCGAAGACCGGCAAGAATGTCCACAAGCTGGTGAACCTCGCCCAGAACATCTTCAAGCAAGCCCGCACGCGCGTCTCAACCGGCGAGATCAACCGCGTCGTCCGAGCGGCAGTCTTGCGCAATCGCCCCCCCGTCCGTCGTAATCAAACGCCAAAAGTGTACTTCGCCACGCAAGTCGCCACCGAACCGCCGACCATCGTCCTGAAGTGCAACAATCCCACGCTGTTCGACAATTCTTGGCGGCGTTATTTGCTCGGCGTGATGCGAGAAGAGCTGCCCTTCCACGAGGTGCCGATCAAGCTCTTCCTCCGCCAACGCGAACAAGCCGAAGAACGCCGCTCGTCCGGCGAGCGAGACATCGAGCCTGACGAAGTCCAACGCGAATCGGCGATGGAAGAAGTGGACTGGGGCGACGAGGTTTAGTCGGAATCCGACTCTCGTTCCCACGCTCCGCGTGGGAACGAGATTAAATCATTGCTCACGACGTTGTCATTACGATGAGATCTTCTCGACTTGGCAACCATCGCCGAGCGGCGGCGGACAGGAACGACACTACATGATTTCGGTTCCGACGACTCTGTGGGCGCATCAAATTGGTGATTTGCTGGCTTGGTCGGGGGCGTTTCTGGGTGGGGCTTGGTTGCATCGGCGGTATCCGGAGGCGGTGCGGCGGTTGGCTCGGCAGACGGAGCCATCGTATTTCATTCAGCTCGCGATCGGGGGTGTCATCGGAGCTTGGCTGTTTGGTTCTTTGAATTCCTTGCGATCGGATGTGCCGACGCTTTCGCACAGCATTGCGGGAGCGTTGGCCGGGAGTATCGCGGCGGTTGAGTTGTGGAAGTGGCGTCACGGCGTTCGGGTTTCGACGGGGACGCCGTTTGTGATTCCGATCTCGATGGGTGTGGTGATTGGCCGCTGGGGTTGTTTGTTTGCCGGGTTAGATGACGGCACATTTGGAGTGCCGACCGCATTGCCTTGGGCCGTGGATTTGGGAGATGGAGTCGGCCGGCATCCTGTTCAGGTTTACGAATCGGCGGCGATGCTGATCTTCTTGCTGGTGTTTGTCGCCGCGTTGCGAGCCGGGCGAGCTTGGCCGCTGGAGATTGGGTTTCATGTGCTGATCGTCGTCTATGCGGTTCAGCGGTTTGTTTGGGAATTCTTCAAGCCGTATCCTCCGGTCGTTGGAGTTTTCAATTCGTTTCATTTTCTCATGCTGGGACTGATGGGCTATGGCATCTGTTGGATCATCCGTGGCGATCGCGCCGAGCCAATTGAACCTAGGCCAATCGGCACCGAGTCCCTTCGAGCGGAAGTCGTCGACGTACCTCTTTCACAGTCAAACGACGAGCCTGTGTGAAACCTGTTTGCGGCTCGTGCCGACGAAGGTGCTCATCGACGAGGGCTGCGTGTGGTATCTGAAGCGATGCCGTGAGCACGGCGTGCAGAAGACGAAGATCAGCGACGACGTGGCGTATTGGCAGTCGCAGAAGATGTGGCTCAAGCCGGGAGATCGTCCGCTCGCGCCGCAGACTCGAACCGAGCACGGCTGCCCGTTCGATTGCGGCTTGTGCCCGGATCACGAACAACACAGTTGCCTGGCGATTCTGGAAATCAATCAGGCGTGCAACTTGGCCTGCCCGGTTTGTTTCGCGAACGCGACCGACGTGCATGGGAGCCATCTGCCGCTGGCGACGATCGAGGGAATGCTCGACACGCTGGTCACGAGCGAGGGGGAACCCGATCTGGTGCAGCTCTCCGGCGGCGAGCCGACGATTCATCCGCAGTTCTTCGAGATCCTGGAAGCGGTCAAGCGGCGGCCGATTCGGCATGTGATGATCAACACAAACGGCGTGCGGATCGCACAGGACCGCGAGTTCGTCGCTCGGCTGGCGAGCTATGCTCCGCGGCTCGAAGTCTATTTGCAATTCGATTCGCTCGACGACGCGGCGCTCGTGAACTTGCGCGGCGCGAAGCTCAGTCACATCCGGCAGCAGGCGTTGGAGAATCTCGAAGCGGTCGGCCTCTCGACGACGCTGGTGGTCGTGGTGAAGAAAGGGATCAACGATCGCGAAGTGCCGAGCCTCATTCAGCACGCGCTGAAATGGTCGTGCGTCCGAGGTGTCACGTTGCAGCCGGTTCAAGACGCCGGTCGCAACGACGGCTTCGATGGCAAGACGAACCGAATCCTGCCGAGCGAACTGCGACGCCTCGTCGCCGAATCTGGCGTCTTCACGTTGGATGACATGATCCCGCTGCCGTGCAATCCCGATCAAATCTGCATTGGCTACGGCTTGCGACAAGGCTCAACCTTGACGCCGATCACGTCGCTGCTGCCACGTGAACTGATTCTGCAAGGCCCCAACACGATCAGCTACGAAGCCTACCCTGCCCTGCGCGACGGCATCCTCAACCTGCTGAGCCTCGCGACATCGCAAGCGAATACGGAAGAAAAGCTCGCGAGCCTGCTGTGTTGCCTGCCGCACGCAATGGTCCCGTGCGAACTCAGCTACGCCAACAGCTTCCGCGTCGTCATCCTGCAATTCCTGGATCGCTACAACTTTGACATCGCGACCGTGAAACGAAGCTGCGTCCACTTCGTACAACCCAACGGCCAGATCATCCCGTTCGACACCTTCAACACCTTCTACCGAGACGGAGCCGAAGGAGCCGCCGTCCTCGCCGAAGCTCGCCAAGGAGATCGCTCATGAAACAAGTCTTCGGTTCGATCCTCATGGCCGTCGGAATCCTGATCGCCGGAGCGAGCGGCCTGTGCTCGTTCGTATTCGTGATGAGCGCGTTCGGGTCACCAAGCAACATCAAGATCGATCTGCCGATCATCTTCTTCGTCGGCGGGATTCCCTTCGTGATCGGACTCGCGGTATTTTTCGGCGGCCGTGCTCTTGTCCGCCAAGCGAAACGAGACGCTGAAAAAAAGACGCCGCCGCCAAGTCACGATGCTGAGAAGACTCCTACTGTCGATGGACCTTCTCCTGGATGAATTCATCCCTCTTCACGCCACTCACTTTGGAAACACAAACTATGAACAAAACTTATTGCGGCCTGTTCTGCCTTCCTCATGGTTCCCACTTGCTTCTTGGTCTGGTGATGACGTTCGCTCTGTGCGCCGTGGCTCACGGGCAGTCTTCGCCAAAACCTGCGTTTCAGTACGAGGTGGGCGACGTCCGCGTGAGCATCCCCACGGCGGATGAACCGCGTGTGAAAGCATTTGGCAAGGAGTCGTTGCAGGCGGCGGCGAAATATCTGGAAACGGGGGCGGCGAGTTGGTTGAAGCGGGACAAAGCCTGTGTGAACTGTCACACCACCGGTCCTTACATGACGGACTTCACCGCGTGGTCGCGGAGGTTCGGCCAGCCCAATGAAGACGTGTTGAAAAACTTCGTGAAGGCCGTGCCGAAGGAAATCGAAGAGGTGCGGGAGACGGAGACGGAGACGAAAGGTCTGAAGTTTTATCCCGGCGCGTTCTTCGCCGTGTGGCGAACCGCCGGGCTGGCCGAGTGGGACCGGAATGTCGCCGGCAAACTCTCGGAACCGACGGAGCGTTCGCTGCGAGACATGTTTATGCGGCAGTCTGAAAGCGGCGCGTTTGTCAGTCATGGTGAAGTCGAGATCCCACACATCACCACCGACTTTGAACTCTCGCTGCAAGCCGCGCGAGCCATGACAGCCGCTCCGGGTTGGCTTGCGGGGCTGAAGGACGACACGCTGCTCGCTCGCGTCGAGAAGTTGAAACAGTATCTTCGCACCTCGCCGCCGAAGAACGATTTCGACCGCGTCTTGAAGTTGCAGTTGGCGCATTACTTACCCGACTTGGTGACGTCCGCCGATCGTGACACCGCGCTGGCTCTGCTGACCTCGAAGCAACACGCCGATGGTGGCTGGAGCACGCGCGATATGTCGCCAGTCAGCGATTGGCACTATGAAATGAGCCCGTTTGTGCTGAACCTCATCAAGAACCTGCCCGATGCCGACAAGCCGGAGAGTGATGCCTACATGACGGCGCTGGCCATCGTGCTGATGCGGCAGAGCAATGTTCCCGTGTCCGATTCGCGGATTCAGAAAGGTTTGACTTGGCTGAAGCGTGAGCAACGCGAAAGTGGCCGCTGGTGGATGCACTCGCTCTACCGCGGCAACTACCACTACACCACCTACATCGCCACCATCGAAGCCATCAAGGCTCTCGAACTCTGCGGCGAACTCGACGCGCTGACGGCAAAGAAGAACTGACGGGACGATGCCTCAGACCTTTTACGTCAACGCGCGAGCGTCCTAACGGCCGCCGGCTTCCAAGAAATCCAACTTCGATCGTGGGCAATCCCGCCAAAGGAGCCACGTCAGGTTCTCAATCGAGCTTGGTCGAGCATTTGTTCCGACGTGGATTGTCCGTCCTCACTGCTTCCACAACCGGTCCTTGAGTTGCGGGAACAACTCCAGCGCGTTGTCGCGCATGATTTGCTTGCCGATGCGGTTCGCGTGCTCCTCAACTAAATCGCCGCGATCGACTTTCTCGGCCAGCACCTCGGCGATGCAGCGGCGCGTTAGTTCGGTTGAGCCGTAGATCCCCTCGCCGTGGTTGCAATCGCCGCCCCAGAGGATGCGGGTGGAGGGCATTTGCTCCAGCCATTCGTGGTAGGCACGTTTGCCCATCGAATAGCTGAGGCTCGGCAGCCAGACGCTGTCGATCCAGACGTGGTGCCAATGCCGCAGCAGGATCGCGCCGGTCTCGCCGACCCACGGGTAGCCGCCGTGGAATAGGATGAATTTTGTCTTCAGGTTCGCCTCGATCAGATCGACCAGCAGGATCGGGTTCGAGCTTTGAATGCGGCCGTGTCCTGTGTGAATTTGGAACGGCAGTTCGTATTGAGCACTCAGCTCGCACAGCCGCCAGAAGACGAAATCCTCGAAGTCCTTGATCTCTTCCGGCGTCAGCGCCGTGCGTCGTTTGCCGAACGCGGCCTCGGCTCGTTCTTTCGTCACGCGGTCGAACTTGAGCGTCCGCTGATACGCGAGCGTCGACTTCAGGCAGACGGCTCCTTTGTCTTTCGCTTCCAGGAACAGGCGGTCGAGCACCTTCAAAAAATCATCTACCGAGTTCATCGGCAGACCGTGCTTGGTCGCGAACTCGTAGGGGCTGTCGAACGGGTTGCTGTATTCGGACGCATGAAAACCGCTGACCAACGAGGTGATGTTGAAGACCAGCACTTCATACGGGTAGGTCGTCTGAAACGAGAACCTCGCCCAGTACGGGTCGTTGAACATCAACTCGATGTTGGCCCGCTCGGTGACGACATGGTTGAGCCATTTCTGATCGCGGTAGTTGTCGAAGATCTTGCGATCGAGTTCCTTCGCTTGTGCATCGGTCACGCGGTCCCAATCGACGCCGTACAAATCCTGCAACGCGATCTGCGTGTAGCGATAGAAGCTGGTGGCTCGCGAGTTGTCCCAATCGTCCTTGGCGTCCTTCCACCAGTCGTCGAACTCCATCTTCGGCTGCCACGGAGTCAACCGGCCGACCTGCGTCCAATAGCTGTTGCCCCAAATGCTCGAAAGATTCATCCCCTTGCCGAGCTTCGTCTCGCGATACCCCGGCAGCCGCTCGAACGGCCACAGATGATCGTGAGTGTCGATCGCCGGCACAGCGTCGATCTTCGTTTTGATCCGCTTGTAGGTCTCGGTCTGCCGAGTGGCCTGAGCCGACGCGGGCCGTTCCATCGCCAGTCCGCTCACAACGATCACAAACATCGCCAAGAATCGCTGACTCATGACAACCCCCTGTTAAACTTCATTGTGAAAATCTGCCACTGCTGTCGTTCAAGAGTGTTTCGGACGAGAACCGTTCATTGACGTTAATTGGTGCTAATCAATTCAAATTTGGATTCGCGAAGATTCACGAGGATTAGCGGTCCAGCTTTGCAGAGGCGCTCGTTTGAAATGGATTCGACCACGAAATCTTGACGACTGTCCGAACGGAAGCAACTTCGCGGTTGAGTCCCTCGTCCAGCTCGACCAGAATCCTGTTGACGCTCTGAGCGTCCCCCGCCCGTTGCCCCACCACAATCTCCCGCCCTGTCTTTTGCCGAGGTTTTCTGATGCGAGTCGCTCGCTTGTTGTTGATCGCCGTCGGTGTGCTCATCCCGTGTGTCGTCGTCGAGAAGATCGGTCGCGCTGACGAGCTGACCTTTGAGACGCATGTGCGGCCGATCCTGAAGGCTCACTGCTTCGACTGCCACGGGGCCGAGGACGAGCTGAAAGGGAAGCTCGACCTGCGGCTGGTGCGGCTGATGAAACGGGGCGGCGAAACTGGTTCCGCTGTCGAAGCCGGTAAGCCTGAGGCCAGCTTGCTGCTGCAACGAATCAAATCGGGTGAGATGCCACCGGGCCCCGCAAAGGTCTCGGCGCGAGAGATCGCGGTGCTCGAGAAATGGATCGCTGGTGGAGTAAAGACTGCTCGTGAGGAACCAGCCGAGATCGGCAAAGGGTCGGGCATCACGGAAGAGGAGCGATCATTCTGGGCATTCCGACCTCTGACGAGGCCGGTGGTGCCGATCTCAAATCTGAAATCGGATATTCGCACTCCGATCGATCGGTTCGTGCTCGCGAAGCTGCAAGAGCGGGGTCTGTCGCATGGTCCCGATGCCGACAAGGCGACTCTGATCAAGCGAGCGTACTTCGACCTCATCGGCCTGCCTCCGTCGCGCGAGGAAGTGGACGAGTTCGTTAACGACCAAGAACCCGACGCCTACGAACGGTTGCTCGATCGGTTGCTGGCGTCACCGCATTACGGTGAGCGTTGGGGACGGCATTGGCTGGATGCGGCAGGCTATGCGGACTCGGACGGATACACGATCAACGATCGGGACCGGCCGTGGGCGTACAAGTATCGCGACTGGGTCATTCGAGCACTCAACGACGACAAGCCGATCGACGAGTTCATTGTCGAGCAACTTGCCGGCGATGAATTCCTCAACGGCAAGTTTGGGAACCTGTCCCCGATCGACATCGACCGACTGACGGCGACCGGTTTCCTGCGCATGGTGTCGGATGGAGTTGGAGACGGCTCCGTCAATCAAGACGAAGCGATGAACGCGGTCATGGCCGACACGCTCAAAATGGTCAGCTCGACGCTGTTGGGGCTGACGGTCGGATGTGCTCAGTGTCATGACCATCGGTATGACCCGATCTCGCAAGTCGATTACTACCGGCTGCGAGCGATCTTCGAGCCGGCTCTGAATTGGAAGCGCTGGCAGGGACGCTTGAAGACGCTCTACACCGACGCCGATCGAACGGCCTCGGCCGCGATTGAAGCAGACGTTGCGAAGGTCGCGGCTGAAAAGAACTCCAAACAAACCGAGTACATGGCGAAGGCTCTCGAATTGGAACTCGCCAAGCATCCCGAAGAGCTGCGTGGCAAACTGCGCGATGCCTACAACACGCCAGCCGACAAACGCACGCCAGAACAACAGCAGCTCTTGAAGGAACGCCCCAGCGTCAACATCTCCCCCGGCGTGCTGTATCAGTACTTACCGAAAGAGGCCGATGAGTTGAAAGGATTCGATACGCGCATGGCCGAGATGCGATCGAAGAAACCGGTTGAGGAGTACCTGCACTGTCTCGCCGAAGAAGATGGCGAACCTCCTGTCACGCACTTGTTCCATCGCGGCGATCATCGCCAGCCGAAAGAAGCGGTCACGGCTGCGATGTTGGAGATTGCGACTCCGCCGGGACAGCGCGTCGAGTTCCCGATCAACGATGGATCGATCAATTCAACGGGCCGTCGCTTGGCGTTCGCCAAGCATCTCGTCAGCGGCCGCGATCCGCTTTTCCCGCGAGCAATGGCCAATCGCCTCTGGCTGCACCACTTCGGCCGAGGTCTCGTGAACACACCGGGCGACTTCGGCCAACTCGGAGAACGCCCGACGCATCCGGAACTGCTGGACTGGCTGGCGGTGGAACTCGTAGGTCAGGCTTTCCAGCCTGACCCCATGAAACCCGAACAGGTCAGCCTGGAAAGGCTGACCTACGGCTTCAAGCGTCAGCATCGCTTGCTAATGACCTCGACAACCTACCGCCAATCCGCAGCGCGACGTCCCGAACTCGAAGCGGTCGACCCGAGCAATCAACTCTTCGGCCGCATGAGCGTGCGGCGGCTCGATGCCGAAGTGCTTCGCGATCGAGTGCTCGCCAGCAGTGGGTCACTCCAACAGGCGATGTTCGACAAGCCGGTTCCCGTCGCCGAGGATTTCGTCGGACAAGTCATCGTCAACGACCAGTCTCGCCGCAGCGTCTACGTTCAGCAGAAGCGGAGCAAACCCGAAACGCTAATGCGTGCCTTCGACGCACCGGTCATGGAATGCAACTGTGACAAACGCCCGACATCCACTGTCGCGACTCAATCGCTGATGCTCATGAATAACGAATTCGTGTTGAAGCAAGCAGCGCTACTGGCCGAACGAGTGCGCCGCGAGGCGGCCCTCGAATTGCCTTCGGCGAGCCAGCGGGCGTTAGCCCCTGGACAAGAGGGCGACGGTCCGGGGGCTGACGCCCTCCGGCTCGCCGAGCTGCCGCTGCGTCCCACCGATCTCTGGCAGATCGGCTACGGCGAATTCGACGCCTCCACCAAACGAACGAAGTCGTTCGCCAAGTTCCCGCATTGGACCGGTTCGCAGTGGCAAGGTGGAGCCGTCATGCCGGACCCACAAATCGGCTGGGCCTTTCTGTACGCCGCTGGAGGCCATACCGGTAACGATCAACAACACGCTCCCATCCGCCGCTTTACCGCACCGTTGGCCGGAACGGTTTCCATCACCGGCAGTCTTCATCACCCTAGCGAGAACGGCGACGGTGTCCGCAGTCGAGTCGTCTCCAGCCGCAGCGGACTCGCTGCCGAATGGATCGCCGAGCACAAAGCGGTCGATGCCAACGTCGCCGCGATCGAAGTGCAGTCCGGAGACACGCTCGACTTCATCACCGACTGCCGCGAGTCGGTCACCTCCGATTCGTTCGCCTGGTCGATCACGATCAAGCTCAAAGCAGCCGACGGTAAAGAAATCACCTGGTCCGCCGACAAGAGCTTCCCCGGTCCACCACCGCCGTCCCTGGCCCATCAAATCGCAACCGCTTGGCAGATCGCCTATCACCGACCCATCACCGCCCCCGAATTCGCCGCCGTGTGCGGATTCTTCCGCCAGCAGTTCGCGACCTTGTCCGCATCACCCTCGAATGCCGATGCCGAATTGCAGGCGCTGACCGACTTATGCCAAGCTATGCTGAGTTCCAATGAGTTCTTGTATGTCGATTAAAAAAAAGCCGTACCGCGACCGTCAGGGAGCGGCTTGTCGCGCCAAATGCTGGCCGCTCCCTGACGGTCGCGGTACGGCGAACTGACTCAGTGACACAGTAACGAGAGTTTCCCAATGACTTCGATTCATCAGCCGTTCTCAAGGCGCAGATTACTCAGCGAAAGTGTCTTGGGAATCGGCTCTGTCGCGCTGGCGTGGCTGCTCAACCAAGAGAAGCTGTTGGCGGTTCCGCCGACGGTGAAGCTCAAGCCGCAGTCGTTTGATTTGCGTCCTAAGCAGACAACGGGCCAGCCACAAGCGCGAGCCATGATCTCCCTGTTTATGCACGGAGGTCCGGCTCACATGGACCTGCTGGATCCAAAACCGGAGCTGACCAAATACAGCGGCACCGACTACTCCGGCGAGGTCGTTTACAGCTTCGTCAATCGAGCCAGTAAGAAGCTGCTCGGCTCCCCCTTTTGTTTCGCGAAGCATGGCGATTGCGGCACCGAGGTCTCGGAACTGCTGCCGCACACCGCAAACGTCGTCGATGATTTGTGTGTGGTTCGGTCGATGCACTCCGGCCACAACGGACATGAGGTTTCCATTCGGTATTGGCAAGCTGGCATCCCGGCCGTGACCGGTCGGCCAACTCTGGGAGCGTGGTTGACCTACGCGCTCGGCAGCGAAAGCCAGAGCCTGCCGGCCTTCATGGTTCTGAGCGATCCGGGCGGACATCCGGTTGACGGCGTGCTGAATTGGTCGAATGGTTTCATGCCGCCGCTGTTTCAAGGGACGGTGCTACGCGCTCAAGAGCCGCGCATCCTCAACCTCGACCCGCCGCCACATCTCAAGGGAGCATTACAAGCACAGAACCTCGACTTGCTGCGAACGCTGAATCGCCGGCATCTCGAACTGCATCCGGGCGAGGCAGACCTCGAAGCCCGCATCCAATCTTATGAACTGGCCGCTCGCATGCAGACGGAAGCCAAAGAGGCGCTCGATCTGTCCCAGGAGACCGAGGAAACGCAGAAGCTCTACGGCTTAGATAAAGACGAAACGCGCGAGTATGGCACACGCTGCTTGATCGCTCGGCGTTTGATTGAGCGCGGTGTGCGCTTCGTGCAGTTGTTCATGGCGGGACAACCTTGGGACAACCACACCAACATTCGCACCGCTCTGCCAGCGATCTGTCGCAAGACCGATCAACCAGCCGCCGCGCTGGTCACCGATCTCAAACGTCGCGGATTGCTCGATACAACGATCGTCCATTGGGGCGGCGAGATCGGCCGCCTTCCCGTCACCGAAGGAGAACCCGCCTCCTGTGGCCGCGACCACAACGGCCAGGGTTTCTCGACTTGGCTGGCCGGCGGAGGCATCAAGCCCGGCATGACCTTCGGCGAGACCGACGAGTTCGGTCATCGCGCGGTCAAAGACATCGTCACCGCCAACGATTTCCAAGCGACGCTGCTGCACCAGTTCGGCCTGGATCACGCGAAGCTCAGCTTCCTGCACAACGGCCAGGAACAAACTCTGACCGCCAAACGCGAATGCCGTGTCGTCCGCGAGATTCTGGCCCACGCGTGAAGTCCGCTCGCCAAAACGTACGAGTGGGTTTTCAAGGCTAAGAATTGCCGCTCACTACCCACGTTTCAACTCCTGACGACGCACTCGTCAATCTCACGCTCATTTCGCGGGCTGGACAACAAACCGATACGCCCTGGGCTTCGCGACCAGTCGTTGCAGGTCTTCGATGCGTGCATTGGTTGGCTGCGTCGCGGTCGCTAACTCACCCACCAGCGGTCTGGTGCCCAGGTGCAACCGTCCGAGCAAGTTGGCCACTTCGAGTTCGCTGCGAGCATTCGTCAAATGGACCAGCGCATCGGCCTGAGCGTTCCACGGACCACCGGGTTGCCAAGCATTCGCCGTGGTCGAGGCGATGTTGACTCCCTCGCGGAGTTGCGCCGCAGTGAACGAGCCGGCCGCGCGATCATCGGCGACGACGTCGTACTTCCCGGCCGGCAAGTTCTTCACGCTCAGCAGATACCGATTTAGCTCATTGGGAACAGGCACGAACCGGTAATGCAGCGCGAAGAAGATGCCGTGATTGAACGGCAATCCGCTGTCGAGCCGCGTGAACTCCAGCCGTCCATCTTCGCGGTTGATTTGTGTCACCTCGCACCCGTCAGCGGCCAGCAACTTTCCCTCGGCGAAATCGAGCGTCGCGGACGAAACGTCCGCCGGAGCACCCAGCCCTTTCAAAATCGCGAACGCCATCGCCAGTTGGCCGAGATCATTCAGATGCACTCCATCGGCCGCGTGCAGCGAATCCAGCTTGGACTCGTCCTTGATCTTGTTGGTTTCCTTGAGCTTCTCGTTCCACGCCCAGACGCGCTTCTGAATCTCGCGCATCGAGCGTTGCACGTCGATCGCTTCGCCCCCCAGCGATTTCGACAAGGCCATCCCCTCGTCGCACATCTTCTGAAGAAAACTCTCTTCGCTCTTCGCCGGGTCCGCCCCCGTCACCGCCGCCGAGCAGAGATAAACCTGCACGCCCCGCTCGCGGCAGGCCGACACGATGCCACGCACGGCATCGAGATACTTCCGTTTGTGCTCCTCGTCAGCATACACGCCCCAGCCGATGTCGTTCATCCCGAACGCCACCGTCAGCACGGTCGCCTTGTGAGCGAACACGTCCCGCTCCAATCGCTTCAGTCCCCCCTCGGCCGTGTCACCGCCGAATCCCGCGTTGATGAACCGCACCTTCCGGCTGGGATAGCGCAGCAGCGTGTAGTTCTCGATGAATTTCCCGTAGGTCCGCGCCGCTGTGATGCTGTCTCCCAAGAACACGACCGTGTCGCCATCTTGCAGAGCGAAATCCGCCGCGGCACTGACCGCTTCGAGAATGAGCACCGCGATGCAACAGATCACGCCAAGTCGAAGACGCTTCATGGAAGAAGTCCTGCGGATTGAAGCTGTTCGCGGACCCAAGCGCTGTCGTCTTCTCGCATGGGCGGAGCCAGCGGCTCACGATAAGGCAACCGGCGGCAGTAGAAGGACGAGTCATAAGCCGTACCAAAGGCCGCGTCCAAATTCAGTGTCGCTTCTGGGTCTTCGGGAAGCAGTGGGATCGGCAGCAGCGGCAGCTTCGCTCGCAGAGACCAGCCGAAGACTTGGCACCGGGGCGTATGACCGACCCGCCCCACCAGCGCAAAATAATCACCCGGCGGCAACGGGGCAGACATCGGCAAACGCTGTCCGCCACGCAACAGATCCAGTTCGATCAAATGGCAACCGCTCGACAGAAACTCGTTGCGTTTTTTGACGTATTTCCCAAGCCCATTGGGTCCGGAAGTCTTGTAGGCAGGCGAGAGGAGTTCCAACACGGCCACGACTCGTTCTGTGGCGCGATGGATGATTTGCAAATGCCGCTCGGTGTGTCGTTCGACTTCTGGATATTCCATCTCGCTGGTGGCAGGTTCGAGAACCGCAGTGCCGCCCCCGCCATCAGACCACCAATTCTGCGTGCTGATGGTGATGTCCGGAACAACCCGATGGAGTAGTTCATCTTCGCTCGTCAGCATCAGATACTCCTCCATCCGGACGTCATAGTCCGGGAGGAGCTTGTCGAGGAGTTGATTGCGAATCGCTGCCAACAACGTCGGCGAGAAGTCGCCCCAATACGGCGGCAATTCCAGGTACGGGTCGATTCCGGGAAATGGGCGAGTCATGCTGACCTCGACGAGAACGGAGCGCTTCATTGTGGCCGCCGAGATTCTGCCCCGCCCAATCTCGCTCGGCAACCCAGCGATTCTCCACCGCTGACGGCTGTGCGATCTTTCCACCGTCCGTCAAAAGAAAAACGCCTTGCCCAAGTTGGGCGAGGCGTGCTTGTCATCGGAAACCGAGGTTGTCTTTGACAATCGGCTAATTAGAGCTGAGGTCGTCGCTGGCGGATTGGCCGATTCGCTGACCGTTGGGAGTTATCTGACTGCAATAAACCCGCGAATTGATATTAATGCCGACCGCTAGCACCCGGCCATCGGCAAAGGCCATGTTAAAAATGCCCGTGTGGTTCGAACTCGGACGCGGCACCGTACCAACGCCAGCGGCCCCCGTGATATTAGTCGGAGCAGCAGCACCCAGAATCGGTGCGGGAATCAAAGCCAGCGGATTTGTAATTCCAGCCGAGTTCGAGATGAAGTAATTCATGGTATCAGAAGTTGTTGCTCCGGCGATAGTCGCCGGGATTCCAAACGCGAGGCCACCGGTTCCCACGTTTGGATTACCACCCGCAGTCGTCGTGCCGTCGAACCATTTGAGGGCTTGGACATTTTCGGAAAACAAGTAGGTGTTGGTCTGCCCGTCACCTTCGGCGATGGAATCCAAAGTCCCTCGCGGACCACCATCATCAAACCTCCAAAAGATTCCTGTCGCATGCGCGATTTGGCCATCGTCAGCGACGGTCAAAGTTCCGTTGTTGTTCCAATCGATGCGACCACCAGAATGGTTGGTTGAGTTTGCCCAGTCACTCCCCCGCATGTAGCCCGCATTTGCCACATAGCTCAAACCGCCGGGCTGAGTGGCATTTACCGTATCTACGGGACATGTCAAAACCTTGATGATTGGCACTGAGTTCGTCCCGCCGCCGGTCCCATCCAGCGGCATACTGCCAGCAGCCGGTGGTACGGCTGCGGAGCTAAATGAATCAATGCGCCGGAACAGGGCCGCGTTATCCATGTAAGGGAAGAGTTCAACCACCCATCCCCATTGAATCTGGGGACCGGTGGGGGCTGTGGCTCCTCCATTTGTTCCGTGCGTGTTCACCAAATAGGGAACTCGGCCATTGTTGGATGTCGCAAAAGCATGTGTGGCGAGCGCGATATTTTTCAGATTGTTTTGGCATTCCAGTTTTCGCGCCGCATTGCGGGCGCTTTGAACGGCCGGGGCGATTAAGGCAACCAAGGTGGCGATGATCGAGATCACCACCAGCAATTCGATCAGGGTGAACCCTGCGCGGCGGGGCGAACGAATGAGTTTGCGAGCCAGTTTCATGACGAGAACTCCTAAAAACGATGGTGGTCGATGGGCGGATGCCAAGATGCTAGGGCAACTTTTGGCGACAAACAACCAGAGAGATTTCAACGGGTCAACGACTTGCGTCGATCCGTTTCCCTAGAGTTCGCCGTCAGACTCGATCACCGGGATGGGCGGGCAA
>SXGT01523569.1_pt1 | contig 17983 bp, 17 predicted proteins | sample 3176221 | NCBI WGS metagenome assembly SXGT01 (sample SAMN11356862, study PRJNA531348) | freshwater metagenome | isolation source: freshwater sample F1-120 | place: China: Fuxian Lake, Yuxi | collected 2017-12-25
CGATGGGGAAGAAGAAGCCGGAGGAGATGGCCAAGCAGAAGGGCGTCTTCGTCGACGGGGCGCTCGCGAAGGGCGTCACGAAGGAGGCGGCGGAGCACATCTTCGGGCTCCTCGAGTACTTCGCCGGGTACGGCTTCAACAAGAGCCACTCCGCCGCGTACGCGCTCATCACTTACCAGACGGCCTACCTCAAGGCGCACTACCCCGTCGAGTTCCTCTGCGCGATCATGACGAGCGACAAGGACCGCATCGAGAAGGTCGTGCGCACGATCGCCGACGCGCGGGCCATGGGGATCAAGGTGCTCCCCCCCGACGTCAACGAGAGCGAGCACGACTTCAAGGTCGTCTACTCGCACCCGGCCGGCGACAGGAAGGTGTCGCGCGCCGATCGGGTGAAGGATCCCCTGGGCCCGCAGATCCGGTTCGGCCTGGGCGCGGTACGCGGCCTCGGCGGCGCTGCCCTCGAGACCTTGTTCGACGCCCGCCGCGCGGGGGGGCCGTTCGCCGATCTCTTCGACTTCGCGGCGCGCGTGGACGCCAAGCGCATCAACAAGAGCGTCCTCGAAGCGCTCGTGCAGTGCGGCGCGTTCGACGCGACGCTGCGGGCACGCTCGGTCACCCGCGCGCAGGCCTTCGCGTCGGTGGACGTCGCGCTCGAGCGCTCGCGCGCCGCGAGCCGCGATCGGGAGCGCGGCCAGACGAACCTCTTCGGCCTGTTCGACGCGTCCCCGGACCCCGCCGGTGCCCCGAGCGCCGGGGACTACGCGAAGGTGGAGCCGTGGGACCGCAAGGAGATGCTCGTGCGCGAGCGGCAGTCGCTCGGGTTCTACGTGTCGGGTCACCCCCTCGAGCGATACCTTCGGGGCGCGCAGATGGCCGGCCGCCTCGAGATCGAGTCCACCTCGGCGCTGGCCTCCAAGGAGGACTGGTCGGTCGTGCGTGTGGCCGGCACCGTCGAGGGCTACCGTGAGAAGCTCTTCAAGGACGGGGGAGGGAAGGTCGCCTTCTTCGAGCTCGAGGATCTCTCCGGTCGGGTGACCGCGAAGGTCCGCGGGAGCCAGATCGACACGTACGCCCACGTGCTCACCTCCGGCGATCCGGTGCTCATCGGCGGCAAGGTGACGTTCCCCCGCCGGGACGACGACGCGCCGGAGGAGGAGGAGGGCCCGCGTGAGCCCACGCTGTTCGTCAACGAGGTCGTGCCGCTGGTCGACTCGGTCCGGGCGGGGGCCAAGGAGGTTCGCCTCCGGCTCGACGGGAGCAGGGTCTCCGACGACGCGCTCCGCAGGGCCGCGGGAGTCGTCGCCGCGTCGCGGGGCGAGTGCCCGCTCTCGATCGTGGTCGCCTTCGACGGAGGCGCCGAGGCGGTCATCGGCGCCGGGAAGGGCCACAAGGTGGAGGTCGGCGACGCGTTCCTGTCGGGCCTCGAGCGGATCTTCGGGGAGCAGGTCGCCGAGCTCAGGTGAGCCTGGCGGTCGCGGCCTCGCCGGCGCGGAGATCCTCCTCGTGCTTGAGGAGCAGGCCCATCGTGTCGCGCACGAGGGAGGGCGAGAGGGCGCCCGCGCCGAGGAGCACGAGCGCGCGCGCCCAGTCGATCGTCTCGGCGATGCTCGGCGGCTTCCGGAGCCCGAGGCTCCGGAGGTCTCCGACGAAGCGCACGACGGCCGCGGCCAGCGTCGCGTCGATGCCCGGCAGCCGCAGCCGCAGGATCTCGAGCTCTCGCGACGGAGGTGGGTGGTCCAGGAAGAGGTGGAGGCACCTCCGGCGGAGCGCGTCGGTCATGTCGCGCGTGCCGTTGGTGGTGAGGAGCACGAGCGGCGGGTGCGCGGCGGAGCGGCGACCCAGCTCGGGGATGGTGACCTGGTTCTCCGCGAGCATCTCCAGAAGGAACGCCTCGAGCTCCGGATCCGACCGGTCGACCTCGTCGACGAGGAGCACCACCGGCACGGGGCTCTCGATGGCCTGGAGGAGCGGCCGCGCGACGAGGAAGCGCTCGCTGAAGAACGCCTCGTCGGCGCCGGAGGCCTCGATCGCCTCGGCCAGCGATGGCGATCCTCGCGTGCGCTCCAGCGCCGCCTCGCGCAGCAGCTCGCAGTACAGGATCTGCTTGGCGTAGTCCCACTCGTAGAGCGCCTTCGACTCGTCGAGTCCCTCGTAGCACTGCAGCCGGAGGAGCGGGCGCCCGAGGGTCTCCGCGAGGGCCCGCGCGAGATCGGTCTTGCCGACGCCCGGCGGACCCTCGAGGAGGAGCGGCTTCTGCATCGCGAGCGCGAGCCAGGTCACGAGCGAGGTGCGGTCGTCCGCGATGTACGTGGCCGCGAGCGCCACGCGGAGGTCGGCGGGGGTCGCGAATCGGCGCTCCGGGTGCGACGGCATGGCCGACGGCGCCTCCCCCTCCGGCTGCGCTCGCGCCACGACGGATGGGTGCACCCCGGGGTCCCTCGCCTTCGCCTTCAACGCTCGTCCCTCACGGCTGCCACATATTGCAGCACGGACGGCGCCGACTTGGTATCCTGGGCTTTCGATGGCGGCGACGAACGGCGAGTCTCTCCGGGTCGACGCGACGGGCACCATCCACCCCGTGGGACGCGTCGCGAGCCAGCAGCTACGCTCGCGCACGGGCGAATTCGAGCTGTTGCCTTCCCCCGGCGAGGTGATCCTCGCGCGCTCCGCGGGGATGCAGGGGAGCCTCAAGATGTGCGGCGAGATCCGCACGCCGGGCGCGCTCTGCGACGTCGTCTCGCTCGCGACGCAGGCCCAGTGGGTGGGCGAGCTCGTGGTCGTCGCCGCGGCCGGGAGGCGCTCCTTCTTCTTCGACCGCGGCCTCGTGATCTCGGTGCTCACGACCGTGCCCGACGAGCGCCTCGGCGAGATGCTCTATCGCTTCGGCGTCCTGACGCGGGAGCAGCTCGAGGAGATCGTCCGCGTGACGACAGCCAGCATCACGGCTCGGCGTGCGGAGCGGCCCGGTAGCCCGAGGCGCCTCGGCGAGGTGGCGATCGCGCTCGGCCACGTCACGTCCGAGCAGCTCTACCCGATGATGGCGCGGCAGGCCGAGGAGGTCTTCTACGCCGCCCTCCACGTGGCGAACGGCACGTACTACTTCTTCGACCGCCTCGACGAGTCGCAGATCGTTCGCCGCCACAACCTCAACGCAGGCGCGCTCCTCATGGAAGGCGCTCGGCGCATGGACGAGATGAGCTACTTCCGCCAGAAGGTCCCGAACGAGGACTGGATACCCGTCCCGATTCCCTCGGCCAAGAAGCCGGGCGAAGACGCCGTCGCGGTGCTCGCCAACGTGGACGGCCGGCGCACCGTGGCCGAGATCGGGCGCCTCATGGGGCTGCTCGAGTTCGAGGTCACGCGCGCGATCTTCCAGCTCGTCAACGGGGGTCACGTGCAGATGCTCGCGCCTTGCCTCTCGGGGCCCGAGGCCATCGTCGAGGCCATCAACCCTGGGCTCGTCGAGATCCACGCGCGCTGCGACGCGCTCGGGAAGGGCACGGAGATCCGCGAGGGCCTGGCGCGCTTCGCTACCGGCACGGGTGTCTACGACACGCTGTTCATGAACGCGGGGCCGGCGTCGGACGGATCGCTGCAGTCCGAGGGCGTGTCCAGGAACCTCGTCGCCCTGGCGGGGGTCGACCCGGACGCGTGGCTCGCGCAGCTCCTCTCGGACTACATCCACTTCGCGCTCTTCCAGACCGAGTCGCTCGTCCCCCGCGAGGTCCAGGGCGTCCTCCACGCACGCGTCTCCGAGATCCTGAGGCCCGTGCGACCTCTCCTCGACGCGCCCGCCTCGCGCGGCGTCGCCTGACCGATGCCGCCCCGTCCGGCGGCCACCGCCCGTGAGCGCGCGCCTCGCCGTCCCGGGGCGCCAAAGCGCGCGGATCGGGTGCGGCGAGAGGACATCGTCGTCTTCGCCACGCCGCTGTTCGCCGAGCGCGGGTACGACGGGGTGAGCATGAGCGACGTCGCGGGGAGCGTCGGGATCCGCAAGGCCTCCCTCTTCCACCACTTCGCCGGCAAGGAGGAGATCTACGCAGCCGTCCTCGCGGCGCTCGTCGCGGAGGTCGCGGACGTCCTCGACCTTGCGCGCCTCGGGGACGCCCCCTACGGTGCCCGCTTCGACGGCCTCACGCGCGCGATCACGGAGCTCCTCGGGCGCCGCCGGCACGTGGCGCGCCTCCTCATCCGCGAGGCGCTCGATGACGGGCCGGCGATGCGCGGCGTGCTCGGGGACGCCGTACAGGGCGTGCTGGAGCTCGCCACCGACTTCACGCGGGAGGGGCAGCGCGCCGGCTACGTCGACGCGTCGCTCGACGCACGGCACGTCGTCATGTCGATGGTGGGCGTCCACTTCCTCCCGTTCGCGATCGACAGCGTCACGGGGCGCTACGTCGGCGCGTCGCCGTTCGATCCGGACCACGTGGAGTCCCGGGTACGCGAGGTGACGCGTCAGGCGCGGAACCTGGTGCGGCCTGTGCCCCGCGATCCGTGATCAGAACTTCCCGCCCCGTCCCTCGCCCGCGGCGAAACGGGTGGCGCCCTCCAGGGACTCGCCGCTCGAGAGGACCTCCACGCCGAGCTCGAGCTCTCGCCGCATCGCCTCCTCCAGCGCGAGGTCCATCCCCTCGTACACGCTCCGGCGGTCCGAGAGCATGCACCGCGGGGGGAACGCGGCGATGGCGAGGGCGAGCTGCCTGGCGACCTCCACGGCCTGGCCCCGGGGGGCGATGCGGTTGGCGAGCCCCATCTCGTGGGCCTCGGTGGCGCCCACGGGGCGTCCCGTGAGCACGAGATCGAGGGCGCGCCCGAGCCCCACCAGACGCGGCAACCTCACGGTCCCGCCGTCGATGAGCGGCACCCCAAAACGCCTGCAGAATACACCCATCACCGCGTCCTCCGCGACGACGCGGAGATCGCAGAGGAGCGCGAGCTCGAGCCCGCCGGCGACCGCGTGGCCCTCGATGGCGGCGATGGACGGCTTCGGAAGCACCATGCGGCTCGGCCCCATCGGCGCGTCGCCCTCGGGCGCGATCCGGTTTCCGCGGCCCTCCGCGAAGCCGCGGAGATCCGCGCCGGCGCAGAAGGTCTCGCCCTCCCCCCGGAGGATCAGCACGCGGGCCGACGCCTCGACGGAGAACACCCGCAGCGCTTCCGCGAGCGCCGTCGCGGTCGGGCCGTCGACGGCGTTGCGCGCGGCCGGCCGGTCGATCGACACGACGAACAGCGGCCCCTCGCGCTCGATGCGGACGGTCATCACGACCCTCCCGCGGCCGCGGCGCGCTGCCGCGCGACCTCGTACAGCGCGATCCCGCAGGCGACCGACGCGTTCAGCGAGGCGATCGATCCGGACATCGGTAGGCGGACCAGCGCGTCGCAGACCGCCTTCACGGGGCGGCGGAGGCCCTTTCCCTCGGCGCCCACGACGAGGACGACGTCGCCGCGCAGATCGTGGCTCGCGATCGCGTCCGTTCCGTTCGCGTCGAGGCCCAGGATCGACGCCCCGCGGGCCTTGAAGTCCGCGAGGGCGGACCGCAGGTTCGTCACGCGGCAGAGGGCGGCGGCCTCGATCGCGCCGGCGGATGCCCGCACCGTCGCGACGGACAGCGGCGCGGCGTGGTGCTCCGGCCACACGATCGCCGTGGCGCCGAGCGCCACCGACGAGCGGATGATGGCGCCGAAGTTCTGCGGATCCTCGATCTCGTCGAGCGCCACGACGAGCCCGACGTCGACGTCGCAGGGCGCGATGAGCGCGAAGGGCGGCACGAACGCGATCGCGCCCTGGTGCCGGGCCCCGCGCGTCGCGCGATCGAGTCCGGATCGCTCCATCCGCTCGACGTCGATCCCGTGATCGCGCGCGAAGCGCTCGAGCGCGAGGAGCGTCGGCGTCGGGAGGGCGTCGCCGCGCGCGCACTCGACGACCACCTTGTGGACGCGCGGTCCGTGGGCACGGATCGCCTCGCGCACCGGCTGGATCCCGCAGACCAGGCGCCGCTCGGCCGTCACGCGCGGGCCTCGGCGATGGCGCGCGCGATGGCGCGGCAGGTCTCGAGCGGATCCGCCGCGTCGCGGATCGGGCGTCCGACGACGAGCCACGACGCGCCGTCCGCGATCGCGCGGCCAGGCGAGGCGACTCGCCTCTGGTCCGACGCCGGATCGTCCGGGAGGCGGATGCCCGGTGTGAAGATCACGGCCTCCCGCCCGACCTCGCCGCGCATCGCGGCCACCTCCTCGGCCGAGCACACGAACGCGCCGACCCCGGCGTCGCGCGCGACGCGAGCGAGGCGGAGCGCAGCCTCGCGTGGCGTGCCCTCGACCCCCGCCGTACGGAGATCGCGCGCGTCGAGCGAGGTGAGGACCGTGACGGCAACGACGTCGAGCCCACCCTCCCTCTGCGCCCTCGCCGCGGCGCGCGCGAGCATGTCGGCGCCGCCCTGCGCGTGGACGGTCAGGTAGCGAACGCCGAGCGCGGCTGCCCTCGCGACCGCCCGGTCGACCGTCTCCGGAATGTCGTGGAGCTTGAGGTCGAGGAAGACGGGCAGGCCGGCCTCGGCGCCGAGCGCAACGCACGGCGGCCCCTCGCTCACGAACAGCTCGAGCCCGATCTTCAGCATGCCCACCCCCTCGGACACGCGCGGCATGAACGCTCGCGCGCTCGCGATCGTGGGAAAATCCAGCGCAAACGCGATGGGCGGCCTCTCCACGCCCCCACGCTACACCATCGCGCGCTCATGTAGGGGCCGCTCGGCCCCTCCGCAGGCTTACTGCCAGCTGCAACTGCAGAGTGGGTCGCCCTCGGGGCAGCTCGGCACGACCGTGCCGTTGGTCTGCTTGCAGACCTGCTTCTTTGGCCGATCGGGCGCGACGGTCCCGCCGCCGCGCACCGCGCCGAGGTTGCGCGTGGTCTGGGCCTGCCGGTTCTTCGCCTCCTCGAGGGCGGCTATGGCCTTCGCCTTGTCGGCCTCGCTGCCGGCCTTCTTGACGGCGTCCTCGAGCTTGGCCACGGCCTCGTCGGCCTCCTTCTTCTCGCGGTTGAGCTTGTCGATCTCGCCCTGGAGACGGTCCTTCTCCTCCTGCGCGAGGCGGCGCTCGGCCTCCGCCTTCTGGTTCTGCTTGTATACGACGATGCCGGTGACGACGCCGCCGATCACGAGGAGCGCGCCGATACCGCCGGCGATGGCGGCGAACTGCTTCTTGCCGCTCGACTCCTTGATGTGGGTCAGCTGCCGCTCGTGCTCCTGCTGGTGGCGCATCGCCTCCATGCGGGCGATGTTCTCGGCCTGCACGCGCGCCGACTCGATGGCGGCCTGTCGCTGCGCCTCGAGCGCCGCCGCCTCCTGGCGGGCGCGGTACTCCTCCTGCCGCCGCCGCTCCTCCTCGCCGCGGAGTCGAGCCTCCTCCGCCTCGCGCGTGCGACGCTCGGCATCGAGCCGCGCGTCCTCCTCCGCGCGGAGCTTCTTGTGCTTGTCCTCCTCTTCTTGCCGGATTCGGTCTTCCTCGAGGTTCATCAGCTCCTTGAGGGAGAAGAGGACCGAGCTTTCTTTCTGTTCCGCCATGTGTGGTGCTCGTGCTGCGATTGGGGCTGGGGTGGGGGAATGTGACGATCGGGAAATGTACCCGTCCTCTTGCCTGTTTTCAAACTCTAGCGAAAGCCGAAGGGCCTATCACTCCATCTGGCAGCTGCACAGCGGGTCGCCCTCGGGGCAACTCGGAACGCGCGTGCCGTTGGTCTGCTTGCAGACCAGCTTCTTGGGCCGGACGGGCGCCACGCCGGAGGCTTGCATCCGCGAGTCCACCTGGGCCTGGCTCTTCTTGGCCTCGTCGAGCTTCGCCTGGGCGGCGCGCCGGTCGGCCTCGTTGGTGGCCTCCGTCACGGACTTCTCCAGGCGCGCGACGGCCTCGTCGGCCTCGCGCTTGTCCTTCTGGAGCTTCTCGATCTCGGCCTCGAGCCGCTGGCGCTCGTTGGCGGCCGCCACGCGCTCGCGCTCGGCCTGCTGCTGCTGGTTGTTGACGTAGAGCCCGCCGCCGACCGCGCCCACGACGAGGAGCACGGCGATCGCGCCGGCGATGCCCTTGAACTTCTTCTTCCCGCTCGACTCCTGTATCTGGACCAGCTTCGCCTCGTGGTCCTGCTGCTCCTTCATCTGCGCGATGCGGGCGGCGTTCTGTTCCTTGACCCGGGCGGCCTCGATCGTGGCCTGCTTCTGGGCTTCGAGCGCAGCAGCCTCCTGGCGGGCGCGGAGCTCCTCCTGGCGCACGCGCTCCTTCTCGGCGGCGACCCTCGCCTCCTCCGCCTCGCGGGCCTTCCGCTCGGCCTCGAGGCGCGCGTCCTCCTCCGCCTTGATCTTCTGCTGGCGCTCCTCCTCTTCCTCGCGGACGCGGTCCGCCTCCAGGTCCTGGAGGTCCTTGAGGCCGAGGAGGAGTGAACTCTCGTCTTGCTTGGTCATGGGCAGGCCTCGCGGACTGAACTGTAGCGCATCGACGAGCAGAATTGCACGCCGTATGACAGCCGCCTCGCGCGCCCCCTTGGGCGGGGTACGACGCTGCAGCCCCTTGCATGTCGCCGCGAAACCATGTTCTCTGCCCCCATGGCGACCGACGTTCAGGCCCACATCACGGGCACCGTGTGGAAGATCGAGGTCGCCGTCGGCGATCTGGTCTCGGAGGGCCAGACCTGCGTCATCCTCGAATCCATGAAGATGGAGATGCCGGTCGAGGCGCCCGCCTCGGGACGCGTCGAGGAGATCAGGTGCAACGAGGGCCAGGCCGTCAACGAGGGCGACGTGCTGCTCGTTCTCGTCTAGGGTCTGCCCGCCCATCCTCGCCCTTGGCCGTGAACGTGCCCGCACCCGGCTCTCGATCCGGACCGAGCTTCGCGAGGACGGGCAGGGGCATGCGCACGCTGGCGGCGGCGTTGCTCGCGGCCTGCGCGGGGAGCCGGAGCCTCGTCGGAGCGGGACAGGAGTGCCTCCTGGCCGCGGACTGCGAGGTCGGCCTCGTCTGCGTGCCCGGGAAGGACGGTCGTCGCGTGTGCTCTCGCGATCTGTCGGGCGTGACGAAGCCCTACGACGCGGGCGGCGCCGCCGACGCGACGGCCGACGCGTCGCGGCCGCAGGACGGCGGGCCGCAGGATGCGACCTTCACCGACACGGGCGCACCGGACAGCGGCATCGACGCCCCGGTCCTGGACGCCCCGCCGGGGTGATCCTCACTCCCGCCAGAGGAACTTCCAGGGGTTGTGCTTGAGATCGCGCACCATCTCCTGGACGTCGTCGTAGACCGCCTCGTCCATCACGAGCGCGCCGACCGTCCCCTTGCCCGTCTTGACGTGCGCCACGATGGCCTGCGCGTCCGCAGCGGTCGCGTTCGCCCGCGTGGCGAGCTGCGCGATCTCCGCGAGGAGCTTCTTGAGCTTCTCCTGCTCCTCGGGCGAGCCCACCGCGGCCGAGGCCCGGTTGATGTTCGCCATGGCCTCCTTCGCGTCCTTGAGGAGCGGGCCAGAGTCCCGCTGGAGGTCCGTGGAGATCTTGTCGACGTTGTCGATCGTGTGCGCGATCTTGGGGTTGTCGACGTACTGAAGCCGCGCGCCCTTGGTCAGCTGGTTCGCCTCGACGCTCAGGGTCTCGATGTTCACGATGGTGCGGTTCAGGCGCTCGCGGTTCTCGTTGACGAGAATGTTGAGCCCCTTGAGGAGCCCCGCCGTGTTCTGCGCGATGTCGCTGATGAGCTCGCGGTTGTTCCGGATGCCGTTCAGCGCCGTGTCGAGCAGCTCGAACGCCTTGGCGAGGAAGAGGTCGAGCCGCGGGGGATCGATGCCGCGCACGGTGGCGTTCTCCGCGAGCACGGGCTTGTCGATGGACCCGGGCTCGATGGCGAGGAACTGCTCGCCGAGGACGCCCTGGGTCGTCACGTAGAACGCGGCGTCCTCGTGGATGGTGTCCTTGGCGCGCGTCTGGATGGCGAGCTTGGCCCTGACGAGCGTGCGCCGCTTGGTCACGGGGTCGACCTTGCCGCCGAGGAACTGGAGCTCCTCCACCTTCCCCATCTTGACGCCGGCGATGCGCACCGGCGCGCCCGACTGGAGGCCGCCCGGGTTGTCGAAGTCGACGTTGACCGTGTACGTCTTCTCGAGCGAGAGACCGCTCATGATCAGGATGAAGGCGCCGAGGATGCCGAGCGACACCAGGATGAGGATCCCGACCTTGACCTCTATCGACTTTTCTTGAGCCATCTACAAATCCATCGGACCCTGGGCCCGGCCGTTGATGAACTGGTTCACGACGCCGTCGGGCGTGTGCTTGAAGTCATCCCGCGTGCCGAGGAGGCGCACGTGGCCTTTATAGAGCATCACGATGCGATCCGCGATCGTGAAGATGCTCGACAGATCGTGGCTGACCACGATCGACGTCACGCCGAGCGTGTCCGATAGCTCGCGGATGAGCTTGTCGACGCGCCGGGCGCTCACGGGGTCGAGCGACGTGGTCGGCTCGTCGAACAGGACGTACTCCGGCTCGAGCGTGAGCGCCCGCGCGATGGCGACGCGCTTGCGCATGCCGTCGCCGAGCTCGGGCGGGTAGCGGTCGCCGAACTCCTGCATGTGGACCACGTGGAGGCGGCGCTTGGCCTCCGCCACCGACTCCTTGAGGGTGAGGCCCTTGTGCTTGCGCAGCGGCAGCGCCACGTTCTCGGCGCACGTCATCGAATCGAAGAGCGTGGAGTGCTGGAAGACCATCGCGCACTTCTTCCGCACGGGGCCCATGCGGACCTCGTCGAACTTCGAGATCTCCTCTCCGTCGAGCCAGATCTCGCCCTCGTCGGGGTACAGGAGGCCCACGAGGTGCTTGATCAGCACGCTCTTGCCGACCCCGGACGCCCCGATGATGAAGAAGACCTCGCCCTTGTGGACGTCGAACGACACGCCGTTCAGCACGCGCTTGGGCCCGAAGGCCTTCACGATGTTCTGGAAGCGGATCCCCGTCTCCACGCTCACCCCGGGAAGATGAGGAAGCCGGCGGTGGAGATGAAGAAGTTCAGGATGATGATCGTGAGCGACGTGTTCACGACCGCGCGCGTCGTCGCCCAGCCCACTCCCTCGGAGCCGCCGAAGGTGGAGAGGCCGCAGTAGCCCGAGACGACCGGGATGGCCGCGCCGTAGGCAAGGCACTTGGCGAGGCCCACGGAGACGTCCCCGACGTCGATCAGCGCCATGTTGAAGAACGTCTGCGGGGCGACGTCGAACGCGACGTACGCGGTGGCCGCGCCCGTGAGGTAGGCCACCGTCCCGGCCCAGACGATGAGCACCGTCGTCATGATCACGCTCGCCTTGAAGCGTGGGACGATGAGAAAATCGATCGGATCGGCCGCGCACATGCGCAGGGCGTCGACCTGCTCGGTCACGACCATGGATCCGATCTCGGCGGCGATGCCCGCGCCGACCCGGGTCGCCAGCATGAGCGCGCCGATCGACGCGGCGAAGTCGCGCACCAGGAGCTCGAGGTACGTGGCGCCGAGCATCGTGTAGTCGGGGACCACGCGCTTCGCCTGCAGGCCCGACTGGTAGACCAGGATCATCCCGATGAAGCCCATCGTGATCGACAGGAAGAAGACCGACTTGTTGCCGATCTCGTACATCTGCGTCGTGAACGCCCCCTTCTCGCGCTTGCCGCGCACGGAGTAGTAGAGCGTCCGGATGAAGACGGAGAGGAGCTCCTTGCCGCCGAGGAAGAGGTCGATCGCCGAGCCGCCCAGCGCAGCGACCGGACCCGGAGGCGCGTGGGCCTCGGGCACGGGATCGACGTCGGCGGGGTGGCTGGCCTGTCCGGGGGACGTTGTCGCCATGTTCAGCCGAGGATGAAGCTCGTCACGTAGTCGAGGACGAAGATGCCCGCCGCGCTCGCGACCACCTGCGCGTTGACGGCGCGCCCCACCCCGGGCGCGCCGCCGGTGGTCGCCAGTCCGAAGTGGCAGCTCGCGAGGCCGATGACGACGCCGAAGACGACGCTCTTGGTGAGGCCGTTGGCGACGTCGCCGAAGTCGAGGAGGCCCGCCGTGAAGCCGTTGTAGAAGGTCACCGGGTCGACGTTCAGCAGCGCCTTGCCCGTGTGCGCCGCGCCGAAGAGGGCGAGCGCGTCGGCGAAGAGCGTCATCATGAAGAGGGTCGCGACGATCGACACGAAGCGCGGCACGATCAGGAACCCGATCGGGTCGATCGCGAGGACGCGCAGCGCGTCGAGCTGCTCGGTGACGACCATCGTGCCGAGCTCCGCCGTGTTGTTCGCGCCGACGCGCCCGGAGATCATCAGGGCCGTGAGGAGCGGCGCGATCTCGCGGAGCGTGCCGAACCCCGCGCCCCAGCCGAGGAGGCCCTCGGCGCTGTACCGCTTCACGATCGTTGCGGCCTGGACGACCATGATCGCGCCGGTGAAGAGGGCGGTGATCGCGACGATGGGGAGGGACTTCACCCCCATCTTGTAGAGGTTCTTCCAGATCTCCCCGCCGTCGATGCGCGGCGGGAAGAAGCGGGCGAGGATGCGAAAGAGCAGGATCCCCATGCCCCCCGCCGTGGTCGCCACCCTGAGGAAGGCGGTGCCGGCAGCGGCGAAGACCTGCGTGTGTCTCGGGATCGCGTCCTCGGGCATTTTTTCGAGCCTATTCGAGCGGTTCGCCGAAGGCCAGTGCGATGGCGACGATCGACAGCCACGTCGCGCCGAGCACGATGATCAACGCGCCTGCGGCCCAGAGCAGCCCGACGAGCGCGCCCCGGATCCTCGCGAGCAGGGACGGGCCCACGAAGCGCGTGCGCACGAAGTGGAGCACGAGCGCGATGACGTCGAAGTTGACGAGCGCGGCCGCGCGGCTCGTCGGCGGCCACGCGCGCTCGAGCTGGGCCTCGGTGAGCCTGCGCTCGTCCAGCATCACCACCGCGAACGAGAAGGTCAGGCGCACGAGGAGCGGCACGATGAAACCGAGCACCTCGCGCATGGGTCAGAGGGGGCCCTCGGTCAGGCCGTGCACGAACTGCCGCACCCGCGGCTCGGTCGACGTCTGGGCCTCGTGCGTGCTCCCGTCGAAGATCAGCTCTCCGCGGTACATCATCCCGACGCGATCCGTCACGGTGAGGAGGCGATCGAGATCGCTCGAGACCATGATGCAGGTCGCGTCGATGGCGCGCTGCTCCTTGCGGAGGAGCTCGAAGATCTTCTGCGAGGTCACCGGATCGAGGCCAGCGGCGGGCTCGTCGTAGAGGACGATCGGGGCGTTCGTGATCGTCGCTCGCGCGACGCCGACGCGCTTCTTCTGGCCGCCGGAGAGGCCCCCCGGCAGGCGACCCTCGAAGCCCGAGAGCGCCACGCACGCGAGCCGCTCGGCGACCCTGCGCTCCACCTCGTCCTTCGGCAGGGAGAACAGCCGCTGGAGGGGGAACGCGATGTTGGCCCCCACGGTCAGGTGGTCGAAGAGCGCGTTGTTCTGGAAGAGCATGCCGAACTTGAGGCGCAGCTTCTGCAGGTCGAGCTCGCCCATCCGCGTGACGTCGGCGCCCTCGATCTCGATGCTCCCGACGTCGGGCTTCATGAGGCCCGTGAGCATCTTGAGGAGGATGCTCTTGCCGGACGCGCCCGGCCCGATCAGCCCGTAAAGGCAGCCCTTCGGCACCGAGAGGTTGACGTCCTTGAGGACCCGCGCCGGCGGCCCGCCGCCTGCGGCGCGGAACGCCTTGGACACGCCAGCGACGCGGATGACCGGAGGGCTCGTCATGGCGCTGGCGATGTCTTGTGGGGCCGTCGATCAGGCACGGCGGGCGGACTCCTCGGCCGCATGCCGTCGCACCCGGAGGCGCGTATAGAGGAAGAGCGACAGGCCGCACAGCACGGCAACCATCGCGACGAGGACGGCGAGGACGGCCTGCAACGACCGCGCGCTCGCCGGGAGGACCGCGATCGGGCCCACGTGCGCCACGGCCGCCTCGCGAGGCGCGGCGGTCACGCGCGCGCGCGGTATCATGACGACCGCGACGTCGGCAGGCGCGAGCCCGGACGCCGCCCCGGCCACGAGGCGCTGGACGGCCTCGTGGGTCATCGGCGGCGAGGCGCCGCGGTGCTCGAGGAGCACGCTCGCGGTCGCGCGCGCGCCCGGGCCGGCGGGTCGGAGGGGCTCCTTCTCCGGCAGGCTGACGTGCACGCGCGCGACCAGCACGCCGTCCACCGCGGACAGCGTCCGCTCGAGCTCGCCCGAGACGCCACGAGCGATCTGCGCCTGCTCGGCGGCGGCGCTCGGCACGAGCGCCTTCGGGTCCAGCGACTCGAGGACGCCCTTCGGCTTCGGGTGCGGAAGCGCCTCCTCGGAGAGGGCCACGAAGGCGCGCGTGGCGTCGTCGCGGGGAACGGACACGCGGAACTTCCCCTCGGCTTGAGGCTCGACCTCCTTCGTCGCGTCCAGGCCGGCGCGGTCGAGCGCCACGATCACGCGGTTGGCCTCCGCCTCGTCGAGCCCCGTCGCGACGGGCACCCCGCACCCGGTCGCCATCGCCAGCGAGGCGAGGATGGCGAGCTGGCGTGACTGGAGAGCGGCAGTCCGTCGCGGCATCGGGCGTCCCAGCTTACCACCACTCCGGGCGGGGCCGCGGGGCCCTTGCAAACGACGGATTCCGGTGCTAGGTCACGGGCATAACCTCCGCGCGCGGTCGCGGTCGCGTCGGTCTGATCTCTCAGGCCTGCCCTGCGCACCCGGCCGCCCCGGACACGTCCTGGAAGGGTGCGCGGCCGCGGCGCGCACGGGGCCACTTGGCGACACCGTTCACGGAAGCGCTCTCGACCCTCAACGATCGCAATCTCAGGCGCCTGCTCGGAGCGCGGGCGTTCCTGCGCGGCTACGACTACGTACGCCGACGCGCGGTCACCGACACGCAGGTCGAGGAGGCGAGCGCCAGCGGCCGGGTGAGCGGGACCGAGGCCGAGCCCTACCGGGTGTGGCTGCAGCTCACGCCCACGGGTATCTCTTCGCAGTGCTCGTGCCCGCCGTTCACCAGCATCAACGGCCACTGCAAGCATGTGGCGGCCCTCCTCATCTTCCTGCGCGATCAGGTGCGCCCGAAGGCCGCGCTGGCCCCCGGGGACGACGGCCACGATCAGGGGCCGAGATTGCCGCAGCCCGGCTATGACACGTCCCCGCGCAATCCAGGGTCCGCTGGAGAACCGCGCGGCGCCTTCGAGCCGAGGGCGCTGCCCGTGGCGAGCTTGAACGGCTACTCCGTCGGGGGGGGCGGCGAGACGAGCCACGCCGGCCTCAGTCGGCGCGCGAAGCGCCGTGCCGCGCGGGCAAACAAGCTCGCGGCGCTCTCCCCGAGGGGCGCGGCCCTCACCGTCGGCGAGGACAGCCGTCGCGGCGGGACCGTCGCGACGGGCGCAGCCGCGTGGCTGCCCGAACCCCTTCCGCCGCTCCCGAAGAAGCTCGAGTACCGGGTCCAGCTCCGTCTCTCCGGCCCCGCCTCGCTCATCGTCACGCCGTTCGACCCGGACGCGCGCGCAGCGATCCAGGCGAGCTCCTTGCTGCCCATGCTCGCGCAGACGCCGACGCCCGATCGGGACGCGATCCGGATGCTCGCCCGCCTCGAGGCGGAGAGCCGCGGTCGCGCCGGCATCGAGGTGCGCGGCGAGGACGCGAGCGAGCTCCTCCCGATGCTGAAGGGCCGGCGGGTCATCCTCGAGCCGCAGATGATGGAACTCCGCATCGGCGACGAGTCGCTCCGCCCGCGCTTCGACCTCGAGCTGTCGAGCGACGGGAAGCACGTGATGGTGAAGGTCTGCTTCATGCGCCAGGGTGATCCGAGGAAGTTCGTGATCGGCCAGGGGGCGTGGTTCGAGGGCAGCCCGGGCTGGTACGTCGATCCGCAGGAGGGCTCCGCGCGCCCCGTCGATCGGCGCGTCTCGCCGGCCGCGATGCGCCGGCTGCTGCGCGCCCCGTTCATCCACGAGCCCCTCGACGACATCGCCACCCTCATCGCCCAGGGCCTTCCGCGCGTCGCGACCGAGATCGGAGCCGAGCTGCCCGAGCTCTCGCAGGTGGCCGACGTGGTCGATCTCGTGCCGACGTTCCGCATGCGCGCCGGTGGCTCCCTCGTGGAGGCGCGGGTCTCGCTGCGCGCCGCGTACGAGGACGTCGAGATCGAGGTGCGCGCGGACGGCATGACGCCGCCGGTGATCGTCAAGGCCGCCGAGGCGGGCTCCGCGCGCCGCGTCCGCTGCATCCGGTGCGACATCGTGGCGCAGCAGGAGGCCGCCGGGATCCTCCGAGACCTCGGCCTCATCCCCGACGAGAACGGCGCGAGCTTCGTCGCCCGGGGGGACGACGCCATCCAGTTCTGGACCGAGGGCATCGGGGAGCTCCCCGAGGGATGGGACCTCTTCGTCCCCGACGACCTCGTCGACGTGCAGGTCCGCAGCGAGTCCCTGACGGCGAACGCGCGCGTGTCGTCCGGGGTCGACTGGCTCTCCCTGCGCCTGTCGTTCGCGTCCGAGGGGGTCGCCGTCACGCAGGAGGAGCTCGGCCGGTGCCTTGCCGAGGGCCGGCGGTACGTCCGCCTCTCGGACGGCTCGTTCGCGCGCCTCGACGCGCAGAAGGTGACGGAGGTTCTCCTCCGCCAGGCCGAGATCCTCGCGACGGGGGGGGGCCAGGGCTCGCGGCTACCGCTGTCGCAGGCCGGCCGCATCCAGGAGCTCCTCGAACAGGTCGGGCGCGCCCACGTGGGGGCCGACGCGAAGGACCTGTTCCAGAAGCTCCGCGCCATCGACGAGATCAAGGGCGCGAAGAAGCCTCGGGCCCTCAAGGCGCAACTCCGGCCCTACCAGGAGGCAGGCTTCCACTGGCTCGCCTTCCTGCACGACATCGGCTCGGGCGGCGTCCTCGCGGACGACATGGGCCTCGGCAAGACCATCCAGACGATCGCGCTCCTCCTCCACGTGAAGGCGGCGGACGAGAAGGAGGGGCGCCCGTTCAAGGCCCTCATCGTCGCCCCCACGAGCGTGGTGACCAACTGGCTGCGAGAGATGGACCGCTTCGCGCCGTCGCTCACCCACGCGCTCTGGCACGGCGGCGGCCGGAAGGACCGCGCCGACGAGCTCGAGACCGCGGACGTGGTCGTCACGAGCTACGCGCTCCTGCGCCGGGACGAGGAGCTCCTCGCGAAGCTCTCCCTCCGGTACGCCATCCTCGACGAGGCCCAGAACATCAAGAACCCGCTCTCCGCCACGGCGCGCGCCGCGAAGCGCCTCAAGGCCGATCGCCGGCTGGCGCTGACGGGCACGCCCATCGAGAACCGCCTCTCGGAGATCTGGTCCATCTTCGACTTCGTGAGCCCCGGCCTCCTCGGCCCGCTCGACAAGTTCGAGGAGCGCTACTCGCGCCCGATCGACGGCGGCGACCAGAAGGCGGCGACGCGCCTCAAGGCGACGATTCACCCCTTCATCCTCCGCCGCGCGAAGGGGGATGTCCTCAAGGACCTGCCCGAGAAGATCGAGTCCGACCAGTACTGCGAGATGCAGGGCGAGCAGGGCGCCCTGTACGCAGCCGTTCTCAAGGAGGTCCGTACGCAGGTCATGGGCGAGGTCGAGAAGCAGGGCATGTCCCGCGCCCACATCCAGATCCTCGCCGGTCTCACGCGGCTACGCCAGGCAGCCTGCGATCCGAGGCTCCTCGGCCTCCCGCGCGACTTCACGGACGACGACTCGGGGAAGCTGGTCGCCCTGCGCGAGCTCCTCCAGACGTGTGTCGCGGGCGGCCACCGCACGCTCGTGTTCAGCCAGTTCGTGTCGATGCTCACCCTCATCAAGAAGGCGCTCGACGAGGACAAGGTGCGGTACTGCTACCTCGACGGCTCGACCAAGGACCGCCCGGCCGTGGTCGACCAGTTCCAGCGGGAGGACGGCCCGCCCGTCTTCCTCATCTCCCTCAAGGCCGGCGGCTCTGGCCTGAACCTGACGGC
>SXGT01682362.1_pt1 | contig 17982 bp, 11 predicted proteins | sample 3176221 | NCBI WGS metagenome assembly SXGT01 (sample SAMN11356862, study PRJNA531348) | freshwater metagenome | isolation source: freshwater sample F1-120 | place: China: Fuxian Lake, Yuxi | collected 2017-12-25
CGCGCTCCGGCGAGCGCCCCCGTGGCGCCCCCGACCGCGCCTCCCGCGGCCGTCGCGCCGGCCCCGCCCGTCGCGGCAGCGCCGCCGGCTCCCACCCAGCTGCCTCGTGAGGTCCCCGTGGTCAACCCCGTGAAGCGTGTCATTCCCCTCGGCTTCGTGTGGGAGACGCTCGACCCGTTCCTCTTCTGTGTTCATCACGACGACGCCTACCCCGTGGGAAACGCCCGGCAGGGGCCGGCGGTCCCGCTCACGGGCCGCGATCTCGGCCAGGACTTCGGCCGGAAGGACGGCTGGAGCATGTACCACGGCCTCGTGGTGCCGGGCTTCCCCAGCCACCCACACCGCGGCTTCGAGACCGTCACGGTGGTCCGACGGGGCCTCGTCGATCACTCCGACTCGCTCGGCGCCACGGCGCGTTATGGCGGCGGCGATGTCCAGTGGCTCACCGCGGGTCGCGGCATTCAGCACGCGGAGATGTTCCCGCTGGTCGCCCAGGACGCAGACAACCCCATGGATCTGTTTCAGATCTGGCTGAACCTGCCGCGCGCCGACAAGTTCGCGGAGCCGCATTTCAAGATGCTCTGGAATGAGAGCATCCCGCGCGTCGTGGTCGACGGCGGTGAGAGCAAGCAGGTCGAGGTCACCGTGATCGCTGGAGCATACGGCGACACCCGGCCCGGGACGCCGCCTCCGAGCTCGTGGGCAGCGCGGGCCGACACGGGCGTGGTGATCTGGACGGTGAAGCTGCAAGCGGGGGCCCGCTGGACGGTGCCGGCCACGGCTCCGGGGCGGAACCGGATGCTCTACGTCGCCCGAGGCGGGATTCGCATCGAAGCGGCCACCGCGCGTGAGGTCCAGCTGAAGCACGGCGTGGAGCTCGCCAGCGACGCACCGGCGCCGTTGGTCGCCACAGTCGAGACCGAGCTCCTCCTCCTGGAAGGGCGCCCCATCGGCGAGCCCGTCGTGCAGCACGGCCCCTTCGTCATGAATACCCGCGAGGAGATCCAGACGGCGTTCCTCGACTACCGGCGCACGCAGTTTGGCGGCTGGCCCTGGCCCGCGCACGACCCGGTGCACGCCCGAGACGCCGGCCGGTTCGCGAAGCACGCCGACGGCCGGGTCGAGCGCGCGGGCTGACGCCTCAGGGAGCCCGAGGCGTCGTCGTGCCGGGTGAGCGGCCCGGTCGCGGGCAGACCTTGGGGTCGCAGCGGGCTGCCCGGGCCCTGGCGTTTTCCGCCGCGCTGGCCTAGAGAAGGCGCCCATGGCGCTGGAACCCGCACTTCGTTCGTTCTTCGACACCGTACGGACCGAGGCCGGTCCCGCGATCTGGTCCCAGGGCGTCACCATGGCGCGGACCGCGAACATCTCCACGGTCAAGGTTCAGGACGACGAGGTCGTCCTGAAGGTCCGGATGCCCGTCGAGCTCGTGTCTCGCACGGTCACCCTGCTCCCTGAGGACGAAGATTGGCTCTGCGACTGCAAGGCGCCTGGCCGCGTCTGCGAACACGCCGCCGCCGCTGTGATCGCGTGGAAGTCCGCGCTGGAGAAGGACGAGCCGCTCCCGGCGGCTGGCGGCGAGACCGTTGGGCGCATCGTGTATCGGCTGGAGCGCGCCAACGGGGGGCTTCGGCTGATCCGTGAGGTGCACTCGTCCAAAGGCGCTGTGCCGCTCCTCGGCAACGTGGCCGCCGCCGCGCTGGCGAACCGCGGCGTAAAGCTCTCACCGGAGCCGCTCGACTACGAGATCGAGACGGTGCTCGGCCACAGGCCCCTGGCCTGGATCCCACCGGGTCAGATGGTCGCCGTGCTCCGGCCGCTCGGCAGGGTCAAGGACCTCACGCTCGAGGGACGACCCGTCACCACGGCGCTTCAGCCGGTTGGCGCCGTGATTCGGGTGGAGGACGGGCCTCAGGCCGGCTTCATGGTCACCGTGCTCCAGGACGACGCGATCACCGAGGTCTTCAACAACGGCGTGGTCTTGTGCGGGGATCGGCTGCAGCCCCTCGGTGAGAGCGGTCTGTCGGCCCGCGAGCTCGAGTCGTGGCGTGGGGGGAGGCTCTACCGAGGCAACGAGGTGGCAGCGTTGGTCACCGAGGTGCTCCCGTCACTCGAGAAGCGGGCGCGACTCGACATTCGAACGCGGCGCCTGCCCACCAAGAGCCGCGAGCTCCCGCGCCTGGAGCTCGACGCGGAGACGGTGGGCCACGAGCTGCACGTGCTCCCCACGCTGGTCTATGGCCGGCCGGCCGTGGCGCGGGTGGACGGTGACCAGCTGGTCCTCTTGAAGAACGTGCTCCCGATCCGCGACGAGTCGGAGGAGCGGCGCCTCAAGAAGCGCCTGGAGTCACAGCTCGGTCTCCAGCCCGGCCAGCGCCTGGTCGTGAAGGGCGAGGCCGCCGTGGCGTTCGCCGCGCGGCTCCGCCGCTTCGACGGGGACGTCGACGGCGAGCTCGACAGCTTCTTCCTCGCACCCCCGATGATCCCCAGGATCTCGGTGGATGACGACGGCGGCTTCGACGTGGCGTTCGAGGTGCCTGGTCTGGACGCGGGCCGTGGCCGCCGCGCCGACGCCGGCACCGTGCTCGGCGCCTTTCGCGACGGCGCCAACCTCGTGCCGTTGTTGGGCGGCGGCTGGTCACCCTTGCCGGCCGACTGGCTGCGCAAGCACGGGGGCCTCGTACAGGATCTGCTGGTGGCCCGCGGCGACGGCCCCACGTTGCCGCCGGCTGCCGTGCCGGATCTGGCCCGGCTCTGTCGCGCGCTCGACCTCCCGAGCCCGCCGGCCTTCGACCGCCTCCGGGCGCTGGTGGACGACTTCGACCGTCTGCCTTCCGCGGCGCTCCCGGCCGACCTCACCGCGACGCTCCGCGACTACCAGCGCAAGGGCGTGGATTGGCTCGACTTTCTCCGCTCGGCCGGGCTCGGGGCCCTGCTGGCCGAGGACAGGGGGCTCGGCAAGACGATCCAGGCGATGGCGGTGTTCGCTGGTCGGACGCTGGTGGTCGCTCCGACCAGCGTTGTCTTCAACTGGGCGAACGAGCTCGCGCGGTTCCGGCCGGGGCTGAGGGTCTCGACCTATCAGGGCCCGAAGCGCGCGCTCGACCCCGACGCGGACGTGACCCTCACGTCCTACGCTCTGCTCAGACTGGACGCAGACCTACTCGCCGGGGTGGCCTGGGACACCGTGGTCCTCGACGAGGCGCAGGCGATCAAGAACCCGGACAGCCAGGTGGCGCGCGCTGCGTTCCGCCTCCGGGCCGGGTTCCGGGCCACCCTCACGGGCACGCCCGTCGAGAACCGCCTGGACGAGCTGTGGAGCCAGTTCCACTTCATCAACAGGGGGCTGCTCGGCTCCCGCGACGACTTCGAAGAGCGCTACTCGCGGCCCATCGCAGCCGGCGAGCCCGGGGTGGCGGCACGACTCCGAGAGCGCATCCGCCCGTTCCTGCTGCGGCGTCGCAAGGTGGAGGTTGCCCCGGAGCTGCCGTCGCGGACCGAGGTGGTGCTCCGCTGCGAGCTCACCGAGCGGGAGCGCGCGCTCTACGACGCGATCCGCGCGGCCACCCAGGAAGACGTAGTGAGCCGGCTCAACTCAGGCGGCGGCGTCTTCGAGGCGCTCGAGGCGCTGCTGCGGCTTCGCCAGGCGGCGTGCCACTCCGGGTTGGTCCCGGGCGGCGAGGCGGAGTCGAGCTCCAAGGTGGAGCTCCTCGTGGAGCAGCTCGTCCTCGCGGCGAGCGAGGGGCACAAGGCCCTCGTGTTCTCACAGTGGACGGGGCTCCTCGACCGGATCGAGCCTCACCTCGACGCGGCGGGGCTGTCCCATATCCGGCTCGATGGCTCCACGCGCGACCGCGAGGCCGTCGTGAACGACTTTCAGCGTGAGGACGGCCCGCCGGTGTTGTTGCTGTCGCTGAAGGCCGGCGGGACGGGCCTCAACCTCACCGCAGCCGATAACGTGTTCCTGGTCGACCCGTGGTGGAACCCCGCGGCCGAGGATCAGGCCGCCGATCGGGCTCACCGAATCGGCCAGACGCGGCCGGTCCTCGTGACCCGGCTGGTCGCCGCGGACACGGTGGAGGAGCGGATCCTCGAGCTCCAGCGCGTGAAGCGCACGCTGGCAGAAGCGGCCCTCGGCGAGGGCGGCCAGGGCGGAGAGCTGAGCCGCGCGGACCTCCTCGGCCTCCTCGCCTAGACGCGAGCGCCGCACCGAGCGAGCTCAGAGCGGGCCGAGGACGCACTGTGCCCCGCCATTTGCGGTGGAGTCAGGCGTCCGAGGTTATCAGGGGCAGACGATGGGGTGGCTTACGGGGTTGGCGGACAGCGACCCAGAGGGGGCGTCACGCCGGCGCGCGGCTTAGGCGCGCGTGGGGAGAGGGCCGGGCCTCTTCCGAGGCCCGGCGTCCCATCAGTTGCAGCTCGCCGGTACGCAGGCGTTGCTGGTGGTGGCAGCGCCCGCGGCGTCCTTCGTCTGGACGCACTTGTCACCGCCGTCCGTGGCGGCGCAGTCACCGTCCACGCTGCACGCGGGCATGCAGCGCATGTCCGCGTTGAGGCCAGCGCCGCCCATGTTGCCGCACACGAAGCCCTCGGTGCAGTCCGTGTCCTGACCGCAGGGGATGCAGGACTTCGCCTTCGCGCAGATCTTGAGCTCGACGTTGTCGCCGCTCTTGCGCTCGAAGATCACGCGTCCGTCGCAGACCATGTCGTCCGAGCCGCCCGCGCAGTCCTCGTCGGTGTCGCACAGCTTGGTGCAGTAGCCGGAGTCCTCCTTGGCGTCCGGGGCGCAGTAGATGTCCTCGCACAGCTCGTTCGCCGGCGGGTCTTCGCCCGTGAGGTTGCACGATGCGTTGAACTTCGCCGTACCGGTCGACTCGGCGCAGTGGAACTCCTTGGTCACCGGGCCGGCCGCGCCGAACGCCTGGACGAACTGGAGACAGGCCTCGGTGGCCTCGCCGCACGCGTAGTCGCCGGAGCAGTCCTCGAGCGAGTCCGTGCCGTTCACGAGGTCGCAGAGCGGGACGTAGATGTTGTCCGACGCATCGTCGATGCTGGGGCCGGCGCTGTAGAGGAGGGCGCGGCAGACGCTGTTGTAGCCCTCGGCGACCTGCTCGCTCTTGAGGATGCCCTGCGGGCAGTCCGAGGTGCTCGAGCAGAGGTTGGTGCAGTAACCCGAGGTGTTGCCCTGTGCGTCCTGGAACGCGTTGAGGCAGAAGCCCGACTTGCACTGAACGGCCGTGGCGCCGCCACAGGCCTCGCCTTCGCCAGCGCCCTCCGCGGCCGGCTTCACGCAGTAGCCCACGCCGTCCACGCCGTCGGCGGTGAACAGGTTGTAGAACTCGCAGACCTCGCCGCCGGTGCAGTCGCTATTCGTGAAGCAGTTGGTCTTGGAGCCCTCGACCGGCACGCAAAGGCCGTAGATCGCGACGGCGTCGTCGATGCCATCGGCCTCTTCCGGCTCGGTGTCGAGCGTCTCGGTGTTGGCGTTGCAGATCATGTTCGCCCCGCCGGCGCAGTGATCGTCCGTCTTGCAGAGCGAGGAGCACACGCCGCTGTTGAGGCAGAGGCCCGCGCACTCGGGACCATCGACCGCGTCATCCGGGTCGGTGTCGCACTCGCCGCCCAGCTTCGAGGCGCCCGCTGCCACGGCGCCGCACGAGTTGTCGAGCGCGAAGGCCGCGCCGCTCTCGCCGTTGCCGAAGAGGTTGCAAGCGAAGTCGCCGGGGCAGTCGAGGTTGGACTCGCAGCCCTTGCCGAGGCAGACGTCGAACGTGTACTCCGGGTACTGAGAGCCGTAGATCTCCACGCCCACTTCACACTCGAACGCGGAGCAGTCGACGTCGCCGGCGCAGCTTCCGCCGCCCTTCACGCACGTGCCGCCCTGGCAGGTGTCCGTGAGGCAATCAGTGGCGCCGCCGCAAATGGCCACGCAGCCGATACCGAAGCACAGGTCTGACTTGCAGTACTGTACCTCGCCGTCCTCGGGGTTGCCGTTGCAGGTGTTGCCGATGTCCACGCCAGCCTTGTGGTGCGTGGTGCAGCGCGTGCCGGGCTGACCGTTGACCACCTGGACCTGGCACGACTCGCCCGAGGGGCACTCGGAGTCAGACTCGCACGGCTTGAACGTGGTGCCCGGCAGGCACTGGAGCAGCGGGTTGCCCTGGGCCGGGTCGCGCAGCTGCACGCACCGCCAGGTGGTGCCGTAGGCGCCGTCCGCGGGGTTCGCGCACTCGCTGCCCGCGGCGTCTCCGTCCTCGATACCGTCCGAGACCTTGGTGCCCGTGTGGTCGACCTGGTCCTTGGCGATATTGCACTCCTGGGTGCAGACGGTGGCGTTGAGGCACGAGCCCGATGCGCACTGCGCGTTGAGGCAGGCCGGCCACGACGCGGTGTCGGGCTTGCAGGTGTCGGTGATGCCGCACGGCTCGCCGAAGCCCTTGGGGGGCTCGACAGAGGCCTCGCACTTGCGAAGTGCGGTGTTGCAGGTCTCGGCGCCGGTGCAGCCGGTGCCACACTCGCCGCCGCAGTTGTCGGGGCCGCACTCCCACCCGGGCTGGCAGAACGGGGTGCACCCGGTGCCGTCGCTGGCGTCCGCGCCATCGGCGGTGCCGTCCGTGGCGTCCGCGCCATCGGCGGTGCCGTCCGTGGCGTCCGCGCCATCCGCGGTGCCGTCCGTCGTATCGGCGAATCCGTCCGTCGCGTCCGTCGCGTCCGTGGCGTCGGTCACGCCGTCGGTGCCGTCGCTGCTGCTGCCGCCGCCGCCAGAACACGCCGCGAGGCTACCCATGATCACAAGAGCCAACCCAGCCTTTACCCACAACTGCTGTCGCATGTGCCGCTTCCTCCGTCAGCCGAGGCCATGCCGTGCCGGCTGGGTAATCTCCTCGCCCAGCCGCGGCCGGCGCTGACTCGCCGACATCATCTGCTGGTTCTTCTGCTGTGACCGGTTCGAGGCGCGACCATGCGGTCTCACCCCTCCCAGGCGCGAGGACGCGGCATGCTAGAGAAGGGCCTCCCCTGGTGTCAACGACGATGTGGCCGAACGTCGTGGTGCCTTCGGACGTTTCTCCGACGCCCCGATCTCCGGTTCCCGGGGCGAACCGGGGACTGCGCGGACTCGGATTGACCGCGCTGCGAGAGGGAGCGAACTGCCTTTGGCGCCTTGTGGCCCTCGGTGGTCGTCTGCTACGGTCGCGCACCGCGGAGGGTTTTAGTGCAGTTTCAGTGCGCCCGGTGCCAGAGCCGCTATCGCATCGCCGACGACAAGGTGGATGGCCGGGTACTGAAGATCCGCTGCAAGAACTGCGGCGCGCTCGTCGTGCTCCGCGGCCCAGGCGCGCCTCCCGCCGACACCCTCACAGAGACCCCGGACGCGCCCGCGCCGCAACGCACGGTCAGCGTCACGTCCCTCCGTATCGCCCGTCCCCTCGAGGGCGTGGCCGCTCCGATCATGTCGGTTTGGCACGTGGCTATCGGCCGGGAGAAGCGCGGGCCGCTCACCAATCCCGAGGTCGAGTCGCTGCTCAACGATGGCGCGATCGATGGTCAGACCTACGTCTGGCGCACCGGGATGACCACCTGGGTCCGGCTCAACGCCGTGGCAGAGCTCGCGGCGCTGCTCGAGGCCGCGACGGGCGGACCCCGCACGATCCTGTCCACTGCGCCACACTTTGGCGCAGATGAGCAGTCGCCCGCGGCCGCCACGCCCTCCGCCACGCCGCCGGTTTCGAGCGCCCCCACGGCCGTGGAGCCCTCGGTCACTCACTCGCCCGAGGCGGTCACCGGTCCCTCGACGCCCGCCCCCGATGCTTCCCAGCCTTCCGCGACGCCCGCCCCGGATGTGGTCGCCGCTCCGCAGACGGCCGCCCCCGATGCTTCCCAGCCTTCCGCGACGCCCGCCCCCGAGGTGGTCGCCGCTCCGCCCGCGGCCGCCCCCGAGGCGGTCGTCGCTCCGCACGCGTCAGCGCCCGAAGCTTCCGGGCCGTCGGCCCCGGCGGCCGAGGAGATCGCCACTCCGCAGGCAACCGCATTCGAGGTCTCCGAGCCCGCGCCGTTGCCCCCGCCACCCGCGGTGGCCGAGTCCGAGCGGACCGCCGTTGCTGCGGCGCTCGACGTCGCCGAGCCCGCGCCGTTGCCCCCCCCAGCCGCGGTGGGCGCACCCGTGCCGGCAGAGACCGCCCCCGCCACGGAATCGCCTGCTGATTCTGTGCCGAGTGACGCCCGGGCAGGGGCGCCCGAGGCAGACGAGCCGGACGAGCCGGAGCCAGCCACAACCGTGGACCCGGTCCGTGTCGAGGCGGCCACTGCCGCGGCTGCCGAGGCTGGCGCGCCACTCTGGGAGCCGCCGGTCGCGCAGTCCCAGGAAATTGCGGACGCTGAGCCGGCCCCCCGAACGGACGACCCGTCTACCGCCGTGACGGCCCTGTCGGTTTCGCCCGAGCCGACCACTCAGTCCGAGGCGGAGCCCAGCCCAGCCGCTGCGGAGCCGGCGGTCATCGAGGCGCCCCCGAGGCCGTTTGCCCGCACGATGGAGCTGTCGGCGGTCGATCTCAGCGAGCTCGAGCAGCCTTGGGCCAGCGTCGAAGAGGCCCTCGCGGCGCTCACGCAGCCCTCGGGCGGGCCTCAGCCCCCTGCCGTGGCGGAGCCCCCGGCCGAGACTCAGCCGCCGGCACTCGAAGAGGATGCGGACGCCACGATCCAAGCGCCGTCGCCGGTCTTCGCCCCGGATCCCGTGGTCCCACCGCCGATCCCGCCGCAGCTCCGGCCGGAGTCGGACCCCGAGGAGCCCCCCACCTTCGTGGCGCCGGTGCCGCCCGCGGTTCCAGAGCATGCTCCTCTGACTCGCCAGGCCCACGAACGGTCCGCAGTCGACTCGTCCGCGCCGCCCTCGATCGTGGTGCCCCTGGCTTCCCCTGGACGTGGGGCACCGGCCCCCCCGGCGGCGCCAGCTCCACAACTCCCGGCCACCGAGCTGAGCCTCGGCGACGACGCGGACGCGATGGCCTTCTTCAACCGGCCGAGCGACACGCCGGTCACTGACGCGGAGCTCAAGAGCTTGCCGCCGCCGGTCGAAGACATCCCCCCGATGTTCCCGAGCTCTCAGAGCCCGGCTTCGAGGGCCACGCCGCTCATCGAGCTCGAGGCGAAGCCACCCTCGGCCGCCGAGATGCAGAATCTCGTGCAGGAGTTCAGCCTGCTCATCCGGCTGAACAAGAAGAAGCGAACGTCCACGGCCGTCTTTGCGGTTGGCGCGTTGCTCGTGTTCGGGGGGTTTGGTGGTGGCATCTGGTACCTGATGAAGCGGGAGGCGGAGCGCGAGGCTGCACGCCGTGCCACCGCAGGAGAGCTGGTCGTCCAGGGTCCCGACGAACGCGTGGTGACTCACCGGATCATCGAGAAGCCCGATGCGGTCGGAGGAGACGACCGCGGCCGCGCGCTCACCGCGCACGTCGAGGTCCCCATGGAGGTCCCCGTACCCGCGGATGTGGTCGAACCGGTCCCCGACGTCGTCCCCGAGCCAAAGGTGAGGCCCAAGGCCGTAGCTCCCCGTGCGCCGGACGCCGCCGACGCGGGCGGCCCCTCCGCCGCGCCCGAGGAGCCGCCCGCACCCACCAAGATGGACGTGATCCAGAAGGCGCTCGCGTCCCCGGATCAGGTCGGAAAGGCCGAGGCGGTGATCGCCGCGCCCATGCTCGGGCCAGCTGCGGAAAAGCCCGCGGTCTCCGACGCCCAAGTGAGCGACCTCATTGCCCGCAACGTGAAGAAGTTCTCGGCGTGCAAGTCGGGCGCAGACCCGATCCGCGTCAAGGTCGCGTTCGAGGTGGATCCGGAGGGCGCGGTGGTTCGTCCCGTGGTGGACATGCCCGATGGCGACGGAGACACGTCGCTGAGCGCCTGTATTCGCAAGCTCGTACAGCAGTGGCAGTTCCCGAAGGGTGGTCGGGTACTCAAGTTCACGCGGACTGTTCTGCTCTAGCTCGCGCGTTCACGCTGCGATGCTGAACGAACGGCGCGCCTCGCGGCGAGCCGCTCCGACTCACCCGCAGCCTGGCCCACGGCGCTCGGCGTAGGGCCACACACTTCAGCCTACAGCCGGCGCTGAACCCGGCCCAGGGAGGCCCCCGTTGACCCCGATCCGTCTCGCCATCCTGCTCGTAGCGGTCGCAAGCACCGCCAACGCCCAAACCGAGTCTCGGCTCAGCCTCCTCGGGTTCAACGAGGAAGGGACCCAGGTCCTCGTGAAGGTCGTCGACCCGAACCAGGGCACCATTCTTCAGGCGCGGGACCTCGAGACCGCCAAGATCAAGAAGGGCTGGCTCATCGAGAACAAGAACGACGAGACCAAGCGGGTCAAGGACTTGCGGAAGAAGACGTTCAAGGTTCCTGCGGTGGTCGATCAGGTCGACCCGGAGGGACGCTTCACGGTCTTCGGGTCGCCGGACAAGAAGCGCGGCAACTACGACATCATGGTCATGCGGGACGGCCGGGTCGGCGTGCTCGGCTCCGTGCCTCTCAAGACGGAGGGGAAACGCGCTGTGGCGAAGGCCATGCTCAAAGAGGTGGTCTGGGCCGCAGACGGGAAGACCGTGTACTGCATCGTGAACCAGAAGCTCGAGCGGGAGACTGGCCCAGAGGACGTGGACGACCTCCATGTGCTCCGTTTCAAGGCATGGAAGGTCAAGTGGGTCCAGGCCCCAGTGGAGGAGCCGGAGACCGAAGGTGCGCCGGAGTGACCGCCGCCATCGCTACCTCCCGACAGGGCAGGGGCGACATTGGGCCAACCTCGTGGCGGCGATCCTCGGCCTTCTGCTGATCTTGCTCTTCGCGCCTCGTATCGGGGACGGCGCCGCCGGCTGCTTCGGCCGCGTCACAACCGGAGCGTCACCATCTCCTGCCCCGCCCTGATCGACTCGCAGACCTGGCGCTGGGCGCCTCCAGCGTTGCGGACCTCGAAGCAGTGGCGTCCCACGTGGAGCTGGGCTTCGAAGCGGTTCCGGCCGAGCAGCCGGCCCGCCAAGTACACGTCGCCATAAGGCGATACAGCCACGGTCAGTCGGACTCGGGGTCTCGCGGGTGTGGCGGCCACCGGGGCGGGCGCGTCGGCGACCGTCGCAGGAGGCTGCTCCGGGGCGCGACGGCTCTCGGCGGGTCCCTCCCGAAGATCAGCGGCACGAGGTTCAGGCGGGGCCCATCCCACGAGGCTCAGCGTTGCGCGCTCTCGCCGCCCGGCCGGCTCTGGGCCCACGGCGGGCGTGCTCGCGCGGCGCTCGGCGGCGGCGGTCTGTGCCACGGGCGCTGGTGCAGCTGGCGCTGGGTCGGCCTGTGGCGGATCCACGAAGCGTGTGAGCGCCAACCAGACCGCGGCAATCCCCGCTGCCGCCGCCGCGGTCCACAGCCACACGCGCCGTCGTCCCGGAGGCACGATGTCCGTGGCCGTAGGCCGGACGCCCGCCCGACCGCGCACGGTCGCACTCGTGGGCGGGGCCTCGCTAGCGGAGAGCACGTCCTCGTCCGGCGGGTTGAAGTCGATCGCTGTGGTGAACTGCTCGCGTGGCGGCCCCTGCTTACTCGTGGTCTCGACGGACTCGCCGGTCAGCAGCGGCCGGGCCGCGGCGAGCAAGTGCTGCTTGAGCTGTTGCGCCGAGTCGAAGCGCGCCCGTGGGTCCTTGGCCAGCGCCCGCTGGAGCACCCGATCGAGGGCAGGAGGCACGACTCGCCCGTCGCCAAGCGCGGAGAGCCGTGGGGGCGGCTTCGTGAGGTGTGCCATGAGCACCGACTGGGCGTCGGGGCCCCGAAACGGTCGGACGCCGCTGATCAGCTCATAGGCGATCACGCCCACGGCGTAGAGGTCGACCTTGGGGCTCACCTCCTGCCGAGAGATGTACTCGGGGGCGAGGTACGCCGTGGTGCCGATGATCCGATTCTCCCCTGTGAGGCCGTGGTCGCCGACGTGCTGCGCCCGGGCAATCCCGAAGTCGATGAGCTTCACCCAGTCGCCGTCGTCGCCGCGCTTCACCAGCATGATGTTGGCGGGCTTGAGGTCGCGGTGGACCACGCCTGCCTCGTGCGCCTCCCCGAGCGCGTCGCACAGCTGGGAGAGGATGTGGATGGTCCTGGCGAGCGGGATCGGGCGCCCCTCGGCCAGCAGCTTGGAGAGGTCACGGCCCCGGAGCAGCTCGAGGACCAGGTACAGGCGCCCGGTCGCCTCGTCGGTTCCGAAGTCGTGGTAGGTGACGATGTTCGGGTGTTGGAGGTGGCAGATCGCGCGCGCCTCCACCACGAAGCGCTGCCTCGCGCTCGCGTCTTCCGTCTCCTTGGGCAGCACCTTGATGGCCACCTGGCGCTGGAATTGGAGGTGCTCCGCCAGGAACAGGCTGCCCATCCCCCCGGCTCCGAGCGGCGCGATTAGGCGGTATCGGTGGTCCAAGACGACGCCGGGATGGAGCTCCACGAGCGTGAGCTTCCCAAATTCGCCCTGCGTCGTCACCATGCCCCGGCCATGCTCCCGATCGTCTACGAGGACCGCGCGCTCATCGTCATCGACAAGCCGGCGTTCCTCCCCACCTCAGGCCGGACGCTCGACGATCCCGAGTGTGCGCAGCACCGCCTGGCCCGGCAGCTCGGCGAGCACGTCTGGGCCGTACATCAAATCGATGCGACCACCACTGGACTGAACCTCTTCGTGCGTCGGAAGTCAGCCGTCGCGGTCTTCGTCCACAAGCTGAAGCAGGGCATCAAGCAGTACATCGCCCTGGTCGACGGCCGGCCGGAGTGGAGCGCCCTTCGCATCGACGCGCCGATCGGCTGGGACGAGGCGTCCCGGGCGTGGGCGGTCACTCCGGAGGGCCGCACCGCCGTGTCAGACGCTGAGCGCGTGGCCGTTGGCCCTCACGCGGCCGCCGTCGCCGTCCGCATCGCCACGGGGCGCACGCACCAGGTCAGGATCCACATGGCGAGCGTCGGCCACCCGCTGCTCGGAGACCACCGCTATGGCGGCCGGACCGACCCGGCCCGGACCGCCGCTGGCCTCGAGCGCCCGATGCTGCACGCCTACCGCCTGCGCCTCGACGGCGTGCCCGAGCTCGTGGCCCCGCTCGCAGCGGACTTCGTCGCTGCGGCCGGCGCGGAGGGACTCTCGCTGTCTGGATGGGCCGGCGCTTGACGGATCCGTCCGAGGACGACGACGTCTCCCTCGTCGAGCTCGAGGTTCCACTCGAGGCGGCGGGGTCGCGGCTCGACGTCTGGCTCGCGCAGGCTGCCGGGATCTCGCGCAGTCAGGTGGCGCTCCGGATCGAGGCCGGTGACGTGACCGTCCACGGGCGGGTGGTGACCAAGGCGGGCCTGGCGCTGCGTGGCGGAGAGGCGCTGGTGCTCCGCCTTCCTCCGCCCCCGCCCAGCGAGGCCCTCCCGGAGGCGTTGCCGCTAGACGTCCTGTACGAAGACGAGCACCTCATCGTGGTCAACAAAGCGGCCGACATGGTGGTCCACCCATCGCCCGGGCACGAGACCGGGACGCTGGTGAACGCACTGGTTCATCGCTTCGGCGGTCTGGCTCCGGACCTGGGGACCCCAGAGGGTCGCCCCCGGCCCGGTGTGGTCCACCGGCTCGATCTCGGCACCAGCGGCGCGATGGTCGTGGCACGCACTGCCGTCGCCCGCGACGGCCTGATGCGCGCGATCGCGCTTCGGACCGTGTCGCGGCGGTATCTCGCGGTGGTCCATGGCACCTCGCTTGCGGACGTCGGCAGCTGGCGGACACGACACACGCGTGATCCCCATCACCGGCACCGCTTTACGTCCCGCTCGGCCACGGGCCGGGAGGCCGTCACCCACTGGGAGGTCGTCGTGCGGGGGCGACGGCTGTCTGTCCTACGTTGCCGCCTCGAGACGGGGCGCACCCATCAGATCCGAGTCCACTGCGCGGACCACGGCGCTCCCATCGTGGGAGATCGGCTCTATGGAGGAGACCGCCCCGTGCCCGGACCCGAGGCCGCCGCTGCGCGCGATCTCAGCCGGCAGGCCCTCCACGCGCTGACGCTGGCCTTCACCCACCCCGTCGACGGCACACCCATCGTGTGTCATGCGCCGCCTCCACCGGACCTCCAACAGCTCTTCCAGCGGGGATTCGGTGTCGCAGACGCGGTGGCCGCGTGGGGACTCGAGCGGGATCTGTCAAACGAATAGACAGACTTCAACGTCTTCGCAAATTTGTGTCAGTCTCCGGTTCGGGCACGGCAAGGTCGATCGGATTCTCACAACGCATTGCGTTTGCTGTGGTTTTAGGCGCTACCGGGTTGTGCGTGGGTGTGCTTTGGTGTCAGCGAGGCCGACTGCCCGCGCTTTGGCACTGACACGCATGTCATGGCCAGGCCCCTGGGCACCGCCCCGCCGCCGCTGACGCGCCGGTCTTATCGCAACAAATGAACACAAAAACAGCCAGTTGTGTGACGTGGAGTCCCCCGGGCGGGCCGTGGCCCGCCGCTTGCTACCGTCCCCTTTGGCCCTCGATGGTGGCGATCAAAGCGGGAGAACGACCTATGGCGAGTGAGTCCTGTACCGAGCGCAGTGACGATGTCGATGAGTCGGAGCCCCAGCCCCCGTCCGTCGAGGAGGCGGACGGCCGCCCCGACGAACCTGCGGTTGGAACGGACCCGCTGCTGGTCTATCTCAAGAAGATCGGCGACGTGGACCTACTCACCCGCGACGGCGAGCAAGCGCTCGCGCAGCGGATCGAGCTGGCGAGCCAGCGCGTGTTTCGGGTGCTCCTCGCGTCCACCTTGGGCCGGAGCGAGCTGCTCAGCGTCGCAGACGACATCGCGAGCGGCCGGCGCCCCTTCACCGACATGTTCCCCGAGGCCAACCCGGAGAGCGTGGAGGAGGAGGAGGATCTCCGCCGTGAGCTCGCGCGGTATCGGAAGGCCACCACGGAGGGCCTGGCCGCGTTCCAGCGGGTGGAGGAGTCCTCTTCGACGGTGGAGTCGTACGGCAATGCCCTGGTCAAGCTCTATCGGGTGATTTGGAACGCGCCGGGCGGAGACCGCGTGGTCCGCAGCGCGCTCGACGCAGTGCGCGTGCTCATGCACGAGTACGCCGGGCAACGCTCGATCGTGGAGCAGGCGGTGGAGGAGGGGCTCATGACGCGGGCCCGCCTCATGTCGCGTTACCGTCGCATGCGCGACCGATACGACGACGTCATGCCCAAGCGGCGCGCCAAGGATCCCGGAGGCGAAGCGGTCCGCGCGCGCCTGCGCATGGATCAGATCGAGCGTGACCTCGGGATGGAGGAGTCGACGATCCTCCAGATGACGCGCGAGCTCGCCCAGGCCGAGGTGGAGGCGCGTCGTGCCCGAGCCGCGATGATTCAGGCCAACCTCCGGCTCGTGGTGTCTATCGCCAAGCGCTACACGAACCGTGGCCTCCACTTCCTCGACCTCATCCAGGAGGGGAACATCGGGCTCATGCAGGCCGACGAGAAGTTCGAGTGGCAGCGCGGGCACAAGCTCTCGACCTACCCGACGGGGTGGATCCGCCAGTCGATCACCCGCTCCATCGCTGATCAGGCCCGGACCATCCGGATCCCCGTCCACCTCGTGGAGACCCTGAACCGCCTCACGCGGCTCAAGGCGCGGCTCGAGCAGTTGCTGGGCCGCGAGCCGACGGATCTGGAGTTGGCGCGAGAGGCCGACATGGACGCCGGGTCCGTGTCGCGCACGCTGCGTCTGGCGCGGACGGCCTTGTCGCTCGAGACGCCCGTAGGTGACGACGACGCGCGCGTGGGTGACTTCATCGAGGACAATACGTTCGCGTCTCCGCTCGAGGCGGTCATCGACCAGAACCTCCGCGACGTGACCCGGAAGGTGCTCCGCTCTCTGTCGAAGCGCGAGGAGCTGGTGCTTCGGAAGCGCTTCGGCATCGGCGAGTCCCGCAACTTCACACTCGAAGAGGTCGGCCGTGACTGTCAGCTCACTCGGGAGCGCATCCGGCAGATCGAAGCCAAGGCGTTGAAGAAGCTTCGCTGTCCCCAGCGGTTCGGCGTGCTCGCTACGTTCGCCACCGGAACGGCCGACTGAAGCTCTCAGGAGGCGGGGACCCGGTCCGCGCCCTCGCCCGGCCAGCTCTCAGCCGAAGAGGCGGGTGAACACGACCTCCGCTGCGTACCAGGCAGCGCCGATGACGGCCGTGGCGACTACGAGCGACACGAGACCGATCACTACCCCCCCCATCACGAAGATGCCGTCAAAGGCGAGTAGGCCGAGGCTGATCACCGCCATGGCGACGCTTGGCAGGTTGTTGGCCCCCGGGATCGGCAGCGCCACGACCGTGGCCAGGATGAGGAGCAAGACCCCCAGCGCTCGCTCCGCACCCGGCGTGGTCAGCGCGGTGAACCGGGGCCTGAGCCTCCGCTCAACTCGCGACAGCCAGGGGCGCGCCTTGTCCAGGATTCGACGGAGCTCGCCCTTCGTGAGCGACACGCTGAGCGCTCGTTTGGGCAGCCAGGGCTGGCGCCGCCCCACCACCAGCTGCATCGCCAGGATCATCTGCGGCAAGCCGAATAGCGTCGAGACGCCCGGGATGGTGCCCACACCCACGATGTTCGGCAGCGCCAGGAACAGAATGAGCAGCGGGATCGCCCGCCCTTCCAGCGAGAGGAGCAGTTGCCCCACCGTGAGATTGGGCTCGGGGTGCTCCTCCACGAGCCGATCGAGCGTGGCGGAGACGTGGCTTGGAATCGACACGGGCGGCAGTATGCCGCTCCACGGCCCCGCCGCCATCACGCTACGCGGGCAGTCCCGCAAAAAAGGACGAGAACCGAAGGCCGGGATCGCCGCGAGTGGGGGGCCGCGGGGCACGCGGCCGCAAGGACCGCCCTCCCACCGCTAGTTTCTGTTGAGAAAGTGGCCCAGCTGCCCTAGGTTACGCGCCCAATCGAGCCGGGGGGCTTCCGCAGCGGGTCACTGCTGCCCAACCGCCCGGTGCTCGAAGACCGCGCTGCCCAGACGGCAGCCCACGCCCGGGGCGTGCAGATTGCCGGAACCTCTGAGTCTTCGTCAGAGCGTCCCGCCAAGGAGAAACCCATGTACGCGTTTTCATCCACCGTCCCTCAAGAGGGCGCCTCGATCGCCGAGACCCTGACTCGCGCCGACGCTGAGCTCTCCGTCGCGATCGACTCCTTTCAGCGTGCACGCCGCGTCAGCATCCGCGACTTCTTCTTCAGCCGCGACACGGCGGCCACAGAGGAAGTTCACGTCGGCCACGGCGTCAACGCGCTCCTCAACGCCGAGCGCCACGTCGCGGTCGCCGTGCGGGCTGTCGAGGACCTGCCGAGCGGCGACCCGGCACGTGGACAGCTTTGGCCTCGTGTGCGTATCCTCGACACCACGGTGAGGACTGTGATGACCGAGCTCGGTCAGCGGCCCGATCCGACGCGCGTGGTCACGCAGCTCAAGGCGGCCCGGCGTGTGATTCCCACGGTCGTGTGAGCCAGGGCGGGGACTTCATGTCGCAGATGTTTCAGCGTGTCGCGGTGATCTTGGTGCTCGCGGGTTGTACGTTCGACGACACCTTCTCGTCGTGCCCGTTCAGCAGCGCCATGCGCGAGACCTGCGGCGCCGATGAGGCGGCCGACTACTCGTGCGTCGTCCGCAATCACCCTCAGTGCTCCCAGGACATCTGCCTCTCGTGGAAGGGCGGGGAGTCGGTGTGCACCCTCACCTGTTCACCCGGTGCTGCGGGGAGCTGCCCTAGCGGCTCCACCTGCACCGCGTACTCGGGGGCAGCGGTAGCTGAGGCCGGGGCCGAGTACTTCTGCGTACAGAACGCCGATCTCGAGCGAACGGCCTTCATCACCACCATCCCCGGGAGCTGAACGCTCGACGCAAGGCCTGACAAGCCTTGCGGATCGAGCGTCAAAAACCGCTTGCCAAGGGTGAGGGGGCACCCTATCCTCCGCGCGGCTTCCTCGGAGGGGTGGCCGAGCGGTTTAAG
>SXGT01314966.1_pt1 | contig 17973 bp, 19 predicted proteins | sample 3176221 | NCBI WGS metagenome assembly SXGT01 (sample SAMN11356862, study PRJNA531348) | freshwater metagenome | isolation source: freshwater sample F1-120 | place: China: Fuxian Lake, Yuxi | collected 2017-12-25
AACCGTGGAAGCAGTGCTGACTGCGTCTGCTGCCACTCCGGCCGCCATCAACGCCACCGCCACCCTTGAAGGACCTCCCGCTGGTTCGCCCGGCTTTGCAGCCAGCCCGTCTGCTCCGGCAACCTGCGAACAAAGTAACAAGATCGTCACCTGGACGCGCAACAATGTCACCTATGATAAGAAGGAAGTGGATAAGCGCCTCCCGCCTGGCAGCAGTTTTGTCATGTCGTGGGTGCTTGAGAACAACGGCACCTGCATTTGGGATGACACCTACCGCATGACCTTTGACTCGGGCGAACGCCTCACCACACAAGATAGCATTCCCGTCATGCCGCAGGGCTACACTGTGAAACCGGGTGAAACGCTCACCATCAACATTCAAATGACAGCGCCTGCCAAAGCCGGAGAATACGAAACGTCATTCAAACTGGTCGATGAAGAAGGCAACCATGTGCTCATTGTAGGGGTATTGACCAATGTTGGAACTCCATCCACAGGCAATCTGCCTGCGCCCGGTGATCTGCGCTATGCCTACGATTGCAGCGGCGGAATCACCCGCATCAGCCTGACGTGGAAGGACAAAGCCGACGGCGAAGAAGGCTACCGCATCTATCGCGACGGCGAAAAGCTGACCGACCTGCCCGCCGGCTCTACGGTCTATGATGATATTGCCCCTGCGCCTGGCTCGTATCTCTATACGGTGGCTGCATTCAACGCCAGCGGCGAGTCGCCAACCAACGTCACCGCCGAAACTTCGAATTGCCAGTAGAGAACAAACAGATCTGTTAGCCGCTTCTGGGTGAACTTTTGAACTCAGCATGGGTTGATTCATTTAAAATCCTATAAACACGTTAGGACATCAACTGTATGAATGCCATCCATGCACTATATGATGAAGGTTTGCAGGAATTGCTAACGAGAATGCTTTCGCTTGGCACCTTTCTGAAGCAAAGGATTGGGGCGAACGAGCTGTCATCGAGATCGAACGGCTGAAAGGCGTCCTTCGTGAAATGGAAGCAGAGATCGCCAACCAAGCCCAGTCTCTTGAGAAGCTCAAATACGACCGCTCGAAAAAGGTGCTAGGTGGTTTGCTTGGCATCAGCAAGGAAGAAAAGGCATTGGCGCAGCAACTTGAAGACCGCAAGACCTCTAAAAGCGGGTTGAACAAAGCCATAAATCAATTACAGGATATGCTGGACTTCACACCCAGATCGCCTGAAGAAAAGCAGGTCCTTTTGGTGGAGCTGCGCACCCGCAAGCGAAAACTTCAAGAAGAAAAACGTGAGATCACACAAGTGGTACGCGGTCCGCGCATGAACAAACCGCAGGAAGCCCTGATGGATAATGTCTTCGATGGTGCCAGCCGTGAACGCCGTAAAATCCGTTACAACCGTGAAGCCCAGCTCAGGGCAGGTGAAACCACCACCGCCGCTCTCACTCGTCAGATCGAGCAGGCAGAACGTGATATTCAGTGGGTGGAAAAATTCGAGCAATAATAAAGTCTCATTTACCATCTCTTATTTCAATCATAGAGAACGCTGATCGGCGCTGACAAAAGCGAACCATCAGCGTTTTTTGCATGAGTCAGCTGCGCTTTTTAGTAATATCGCAGAGCTTGCCTCCCATATGGATCTCAAACAAAAAACAAGGCGGGTATATAATTAAAAAGATTCAAGGAGAATGAATGTCCACTTTACAAGCAATCCAAGTCAAGAACGCCCCTGCCATTGCGGGTCTTACTTTTCGCGGCTTTGCCGGGGAAAGTGATTACCCTAAAATGCTGGCGGTCATCGAAGGCAGCAAACATGTAGACCAGGTCGAACGTACCGACTCGCTCGAAGATGTGCAGCGCAATTACAGTCACCTCACCAACTGTGACCCCTACACCGATATGCTCTTTGCCGAAATGAATGGCGAGGTCATCGGCTATCAACGCGTTTGGTGGGACAAGCTCAACGACGGGCTCACGCTTACCTATAGCTGTGTCGGCTTTCTGCTGCCCGAATGGCGGCGGAAAGGGATCGGCACCGCCATGTTCCAATATGCGGAAGACCGTATGCGTCAGATCGCCGCGGCTCACACCGGACCCGAAACCAAAGTCTTCTCCATGTGGGCGAATGGCACCGCTGAAGGCTGGGTGGCCTTGCTCGAAAGCCAGGGGTATACCGCCACCCGTTACTTTTTTGAGATGACTCGTGACATCAACGAGCCGCTTGCCGATGCTCCCCTGCCCGCTGGCTTGCAAGTCCGCCCGGTGACTGAAGCCGACTACCGAGCCGTATATGAGGCACACACAGAAGCCTTCCGCGATCACTGGGGCTTCAACGAACAAAGTTTCGAAGAGTTCATGCGTTGGTCTGAAGAGCCTGATTTCAACCCTAATTTGTGGAAGGTAGCCTGGGATGGTGACCAGATCGCCGGACAGGTGCTCAACTTCGTCAACAGCGCTGAGAATATCGAATATCAACGCAAACGCGGCTACACCGAAGCCATCTCGGTCCGCAGACCGTGGCGCAAGCGCGGCTTGGCACGATCGCTTGTCATCCAAAGCATTGCCATGTTCAAAGAGATGGGCATGACCGAAACCGCGCTCGGTGTCGATGCTGAAAATCCCAGCGGCGCTTTGAGTCTCTATCAAGGCTTGGGCTATAAAGAAGTCCGGCGCAATATGATCTATCGAAAGCCTTTATAGCAATAAGTCTGTATCCTAATTTGGGACGCTGACGAGCGCAGAATAACGTGGAGAAAGTTCTGAAGATCCGCGTCCTCAGCGTAAATCCACGTCCTTTTTTTTGAATATCCACACCCTCAAACCTTTAATTTTGGACGTTGACGAGCACAGAATCACGCGGATAAAGTTCTAAGTATCCGCGTCCTTTTCTTTTGAATAGCCACACTCTAAAACCTTTAATTTGGGACGCTGACGAGCGCAGAAAAACGCGGAGAAAATTCTAAGTATCCGCGTTCTCGGCGTAAATCCGCGTCCTATTTTTTTTACTTTTTCAGACTGGCAGCCACAAATAAAAGGTACTGCCCGGTAAATTAGCCTCATCCAACCCGGCACTTTTCACCCATGCTTTTCCACGGTGCGCTTTTGCTACGCCGCGCACGATCGCCAAACCCAAGCCTGGTCCGCCGCCCTTGAAGCTGGTGGTACCAGAAGAATGGATGGCAGCATGCCCGGCTTGATAGAACTTCTCGAAGACGAGGTCATGATGCTCGGCATCCAAGCCGATACCAGTATCTTGCACACTGATCAATATGCCGGGCGTTTCATTCTCCATTTGAGCCAGGTGGGTGGACACGATCACTTTTCCCCCATCGGGCGTGTACTTGATGGCATTTACGATCAGGTGATACAGCGCTTTATGCAGCAACCCTGGGTCACCGTGGATGAGTGGTGTATCCGTTCCAGGGATGTGGACCAGTTCAATGGTCCGGTCGGAGGCGGCTTTGGTCAAACCGCTGATGACTTCCAGCACCAATTGTTTCAATAAGATCGGCGAAGCTCGCAAGACCAGGTCATCACTGTCGATGCGGGTGATATCCAACATGGTGTTGACCACAGCATGCATACGGTCGGTGCCTTTGAGGATGCCATCCGTTACAGTGCTGAGGGTGGCATTTGCTTGAACATCAGGCGAGGAGTTGAGGAGGTTGGCATAGCCCTTGAGGACGGTCATAGGGGTGCGTAGTTCATGGGCAGCCACTTGAATAAATTCGAGTTTGTTGCGGTCTAGCTGGCGCAGGATCTTATTGGCTTTCTGCAGGTCAGCGATCATCATCTGGTCGTTCTCACGCAACCGGTCGAGCGTGATGCGGATGATATCCAGCGCCATGTGTGGACTTCGGCTCAGCATGGTTTCGAAATGCGGTTTGTCCATTTCGAGCACAGTCAGTTCGGTGCTGGTTCTTACGGTCGCCGAACGCGGAGCATTTTGGATCAATGCCATCTCCCCGACCAAGTCACCTTTACCAACGATACGCAGAACCCGTTCGCCTTCTTGATCGCTGATGTGTTTGCTGATCACAGCATTGCCATCCGCAATGACATAAAAGGTTTCTTCGTAGGCGTTCTCGCGGCACAAAACATGATCCGTTGGATAGGTGCGCACTTCGGTCAACGCAGCCATTTCTTTCAGCTCGTCTTCAGCCAATCCATTGAACGCCTTTCGCAACAGAGCGATCTTATCGAAGGTCTCTACCTTTTTCATTCGAGCGAGTATACCCAGCCAGCCTTGATCGGAATATTGCTCTTCAATGATAATTTTTATGACTTGTTTCTTCCCATTTGAATGACTTCCGTCTCTGATTGGGTCATTTTGGCGGATGTTTCCATTCATCTGGATGTCTTGGGACTATAATCTTCTTTGATAAAAATCTCATAAATTAGATAAGCACGTTTATCAATGGATAATACCCTTATCGCAGGAGCAATCTATGTCTGGCAATATCAAGAAAATAGCGATCAGCACCGGCGGCGGTGATGCCCCCGGTTTAAATGCGGTCATCCGTGCTGCGGCACTTTCGGCGATCAAACGCGGTTGGGATGTGTATGGAGTTCTCGATGGTTTTCACGGCATTCTCTCGCCAGAAGAATATCCCGATGGCGGCTTTGTTCCCCTCACCCGTCAACGTGTGCGCGGCATTACTCACCTCGGTGGGACGATCCTTGGAACCAGCAATCGCAACAACCCAATGAAGTATCCGATCGCTCGACCGGATGGCACAATTGAAGAAGTAGATCGGACCGATGAGGTCGTGCGCGGCTTTCGCCTGCATCACATTGATGCACTGATCACGGTCGGCGGGGATGGTTCTTTGGCGATCGCGAATGTTCTAGCAAAGAAGGGGCTGCGTCTGATCTCGGTCCCCAAAACGATCGACAATGACCTGGATAAGACCGATGTCACCTTCGGTTTCGATACTGCCGTCGGCTTCGCAACAGAGGCGCTCGATCGCTTGCATTCCACAGCCGCATCGCATGGACGTGTGATGGTCGTTGAAGTGATGGGACGCTACGCTGGTTGGATCGCCCTGCATGCAGGTGTAGCCGGCTCAGCAGATGTCATCCTCATCCCAGAACGTCCTTATGATATTCACAAGGTGGTGGAAAAGATCCGTGAACGCGAAGAGAGCGGAAACAAATTCACCATTGTTGTTGTGGCAGAAGGCGCAACCCCCAAAGGCGGCGGAGTTTCCGTTTTGGAGCATGAAGCCGGGCGCGCAGAACGCCTTGGCGGTATCGGTGAAAAAGTGGCAGCAGAGATCCACGCCATCTCTGGCAAAGAAACCAGAGTGGTCGTGCTTGGGCATCTGCTACGTGGAGGTTCACCCACTTCATTCGATCGTCTAACCGCCCTGCGCTTTGGCGCCGCTGCTGTACGCGGATTGGAAGAAGGTCAAGCCGGGGTTATGGTCGCACTCGATCCGCCACACGTCAAATATGTGCCGATCTCAGAAGCGATGGGGAAAATGAAAATGGTACCCATGGACTCTGATATCGTCCTGACAGCGATCGATCTGGGCATTTCATTCGGGTAAATCTTCAAAAGCCCCTGAGTTCTCTTTGAACTCAGGGGCTTTTCTTTATTAAGTTTCCATCGGGGTAGCATTTACCTCCCTAACTTTTGCCTTTCCCAAAACACTCCTGACGTCTGAACGTCTCAGGTATAATTACGCCCATGCAAACAGACGTTAAAAACATTATCGGTGTACGATTTACCCCCATCGGCAAGATCTATCACTTTGATTCCTCCTCCCTGCCAGACCTTCAAAAAGGCGAACATGTTATCGTCGATACCTCTCGCGGACGTCACCTTGGCGAGGTTGTGCAGGTTTTACAGGAAGCCCCTCCAAAACCTGAAGGCGGCTGGAAATCCGTAGAGCGTCGCGCCACCCCGCGCGACCTGCTCCTCCAGCAGTCATGGCGCAACAAACAGACCGAAGCCATGATCAACTGCCGCGCCCGCGCTTCAGAACTGGGCTTGCTCGAAACCATCAAGGTCGTTGCCGCAGAATATAACTACGATGGGTCACGCCTTGCTTTCCTTTTCAGTACCGAACAGGAAGAAAAAGTAGATCTTAAGTCTCTGCGCAAAGATATGGCAGACCTGTATCCGAATACCCACATTGAGATGCGCCAGATCGGTCCGCGAGATGTGGCGAAACTGATCGGTGGCATGGGCGCCTGCGGTATCGAAACCCGCTGCTGCTCCAAGTTCCTGACAGATTTCTCACCCATCTCGATCAAGATGGCCAAGGAACAAGGCATCTCGCTCACGCCCGATGAGATTACCGGCATGTGCGGACGTTTACGCTGCTGTCTCATTTATGAATATGAGCAATATGTAGAAGCACGCAAGAACCTGCCGAAACGCAATAAACGGGTGGTCACACCCAAAGGTGAAGGCAAGGTCATTGATGTTTTGCCCATGAGCGACAAGGTGACCGTGTTGATCGAAGTTGAAGGGGAACGCCCGCAACATCACACCTTCCTGCGCGAAGAGATCCAACCGTGGGATGAACTTGAAGCCCTGCGTCGAAAATCTGAAGCGCCTTGCGACCGTCACGAAGGCGGCGGCTGCACCTGCGGCAAGGCCAAGAACAATAAAAATGCCCGAGCAAACTAACACTTGGGAAACCAAGCAAAAAATTCTGGTCATTCTGGCTCACCCCGATGATCCAGAATTTTTTTGTGGTGCAAGTCTTGCAAAATGGGCACGCGAAGGTCACATCATTCAATACCTGCTGCTGACCTGCGGTGATAAAGGTTTCAATCCCACCACCACACCGGATATGACTCCCGAGAAGTTGTGCGGGATCCGTCACCTTGAACAAGCCGAAGCGGCCAAGGTCATCGGAGCTCAGCCGCCTCTCTTCATGGACCTGCCGGATGGCTACCTCATCCCAGACCTGAATCTCCGCCGAGACATTGTGCGCGAGATCCGCAAACACAAGCCTGACATCCTCGTCACCTGCGACCCGCAAAATCTATTTGCGCTTTATGGCATCAACCATCCCGATCACCGCGCCTGCGGGCAGGTCGTGCTCGATGCCGTTTTCCCCGCAGCGGGCAACCCAGCTTATTTTCCAGACCTGCTTGCACAGGGCTTCGAACCCCACATGCCCAAGGAAGTTTGGTGCTCACTCACCAACCAACCCAATATCGTGTTTGATGTGACCGATACCTGGGAGATAAAACTGCAGGGCATCTTGCAGCACAAATCGCAAGTGCAGGATGTGGACAAACTCATCGAACGCCTGAAGTCCCGCCGCACTGAAGACAGTACGGATGAAAATCCACGTTATGAAGAGAAGTTTCGAGTTGTGAAATACAGCTAAATGAGTCGAAAGTCAAAGGTCAAGATACGAGTGACCTTCGACTTTCGACCTTTGACATAAATTCCATTGAGAGATAATAAAATGACAAACCCCTTCCTCAAACAAGCCCAAGACCTTTTCCCCTACACCCAAGCCATGCGGCGAGACTTTCACAAGCACCCCGAACTCGGATTCCGCGAGATACGCACTGGCGGTATTGTTGCCAAAGAGCTGGAAGCCCTCGGGCTTGAAGTGACTAAAGGCGTTGGCAAGACCGGTGTGGTTGGTTTTCTCGAAGGCTCCAAACCCGGTCCTACCATTCTTCTGCGCTTCGATATGGACGCTTTGCCCATCACGGAAGACACTGGTGCAGAATATTCGTCTGAAAATGCCGGCGTGATGCACGCTTGCGGGCATGATGGTCACACCGCCATTGGTCTGACCGTGGCAAAAATCTTGAATGAACGCAAGAACGAACTGGCTGGCAATATCAAATTCTGCTTTCAACCTTCTGAAGAAGGCACCAACGGCGAAGAGATCGGCGGCGCATTGATGATGATGCGCGACGGTGTGCTTGAAGGTCCCAAAGTGGAGAAGACCCTTTCGCTGCATCTCTGGAATGACAAACCGTTGGGCTGGGTGCATGTTGCTGAAGGTCCGGTCATGGCGGGGGCAGATCTTTTCAGCATCAAAATCACCGGCAAGGGCGGTCATGGCGCAGCGCCGGAAACCACCATTGACCCCATTGTGTGCGCATCACAGATCGTCACTTCATTACAGAGCATCGTAGCGCGCAACGTCGAACCGTTGAAACCGGCTGTCATAAGTGTCACCACATTTCACTCTGGCACCGCGTTCAATATCATTCCACAAACAGCCGAGCTTGGCGGCACCATCCGCACCTTTGAACCAGCGATCCGAAAACTGGTACACGAACGCTTTGATGCGATCGTCCGCAGCACGGCAGCTGCAATGGGCTGCCATGTAGAGATCGAGATGAAACAGGTCACAGCACCTGTCATCAATAATGACAAGGTTGCCGCGAGCGTTTTAAGTACAGCTCAAACACTTTTCCCACAGACGGCTATTGAGAGTAATCAATACCTCACTATGGGCGCCGAAGATATGGGTTGGATGCAGGAAAAAGCAGACGGGTGTTACTTCTTCATCGGTTCTGCCAATGCAGAAAAAAATCTCAACTACAATCACCATCACCCGAAATTCGATTTCGATGAACAAGCCCTCATCAGTGGTGTCGCTTTGATGGCATCTGCTGCTGCGGACTTGTTGAAAGGAAATTAACTTGAGACAAAACTTTACTGCGCTTCTTCTCCTGACATTATGGCTGGGTGCCTGCGCTTCAAACCCTACCGTCGCTGAAACCGTATCCGCACCTGATGTTGCATCCACACCTCCAGCGGAATCCGCGCCAACAGAAAGCAGCGACCCTGCTTCTGTACAGCGTGAGGCGGTCTTGTCAGATTTCGAGAATGAAGTTGCGGTGAGAGCGGGGTCTGATGGTGAGTTCATCCCCGCGGTTAAGGGTTTTGTCCTCACACAAGGCGGAAGCCTGCAAACCGGTGAGACCGGACGTGCACGATTAGACCTGATGCCAGAGGGCACCATCATTCGTGTGGCGCCAAATTCTGCATTCACCTTGCCAGAGATCACCGAAAAAGAAGGCACACCAAAGACAAGTATTGAACTTTTTTTCGGAAAGATCTTTGTGCTACTGAACGGCGGCTCTCTCGATGTGGAAACTCCATCTGGCGTTGCTTCTGTACGTGGAAGTTTACTTAGTGTAAGTTTCAATCCTTCCACCGGACGGATTCAGGCGGTGTGCCTTGAAGGTCATTGTGAATTAGTTAATGAAGATGGTGAGATAGTCGATCTCGTTGAAGGGGAATCTGCTTATGTAGATGAGCTCGGCGAGATTTTTGAAATCATCGGTATCGACCAGGATGAAATTCAAGAATGGTTGGAAGAAGCTCCAGAATTGAACGAATTTTTAGTGGAGCTGCCAGACCCGGAAAATTATCCTCAATATGAGGAATTCCAGGAATATGAATTCGATCCATCCACTTATGAAAATGGTGGTGATCTTTATTTCTTTGAGGAAAATGCATCTCCAACCAATGAACCCGGCGCCACAGATCTACCAGGCGCTACAGATATACCTGGCAGCGGAGTGGGCACAGAGGAACCCGGAAACACTCCAGACCCGAGTGGAGGCGAACCCGAAGCCACCCCACCCCCTGATGATGGCAGCGGAGGCTAATTAATGAAACGCGCAGGCAAATGGGCGATTGGCATTGCCCTGACAGCAGCGGCCACTTTCGCAACCCTTCAAACGATTACCAATGCCAATGTGGTGACCGAAACCCCAACCGCAGACCTTGTTAGTACAGGAACAGAAAATCCGAGTGCGGAAACGGAAACTCCTAACACACAGAGTCAACCTTGCGGATATCAATGGGCATATCACAACGCTCCTGACCTGACCAATGCCTTTGATACATCAGTGAAAGATTTGAATGCCAATGGCAGTGGACGTGTAGAATTATTTGGCGAAGATTGCATCTACACCGACGGCACCTCCACCTTTCTGCCAATGGAGACCGATTTCTATGTCCGTTTGCAGGTGGAAGATCTGAACAATGAAGAGGTATTTGGAGATTGGATCGCCCAGGTGATGGAATTGGTGCTCCAGATCCCGCACGATCAACTCTCTGGTAAGTATGGGTTTGTCGAATTCTGGTTCGAAAAATCAGAAACAGAACATCTCACCCTTCGACTACCGATCCAACGTTATATCGATGAGTCACAGGGAAAGTCAGGCGCTGAGTTGTTCCAAATGTTTTCCCCTCAACCATAGTTATTCATCCCCAAGCCGCTGTAGAAAGCGGCTTTTTTTATCCTTGACATCCAGAGAAGATTATCATATACTACGTTTAGTAATTACTAAACGTTCTAAAACAAAGGTATCTTATGGCAACCAACCTCCCACAACTCAAAAAAGATTTTGTCGAAAGCCTTAGCCAGATCAGCCGCTTTTGGGGTTTCCCAAAAGGGATGGGCGCTATTTTCGCGGTATTGTATCTCTCCCCCACACCCCTTGCATTGGATGAGATCACAACTCAAACCGGTCTTACAAAAGGCGCAGTCAGTACCGAAGTGCGGACTCTGGCACGTATGGGGCTTGTGCATCGCTCGTCCAAGCTTGGCGACCGCAAAGACTACTACGAAGCCGAAACCGACTTTTACACATCCATCCGCTCGATCTTGAAGGAACGCCAAAACAGCGAATTTGACCGGGCGCTACGCGGTGTACGCGCTGCACTGGAACAACTTGAGTCTGGGGCTGTGACAGGAGACAAGGATGAAATCGCGTTTCTCTACGAACGCGTAAAAGCCCTGCAAGATTTTTTCGATGCCATTGATAGTCTGACCAATGCCGTGATCAAGCTGGAAAGACTTGGTTTGTCGAACGTTTCCAAAATTCTTAGTGTTTTGAAATAATAAAAAGGAAAAAACATGAACACCATAATAAGTTTTCTCATCCAGGTTTTACTTACTGTTGCCCTCACATCGATCATTGTGACGTACATCCGCCCCTATCTACGCAAAGTGTTGGTGGATCTCTGCGGAACCGAAGAGCGCGCCCAATTTTGGACCGTCTTTTCAAACATTATCCTTATCGGGTTGCCGAGTATCCTCGCACTAAATTACCGCCCGGAAGCCAGTAATCTGGAAGAATTGTTCTTTGAAGTCGCCGGCCGCCTCAGTGGAACGTTGGCAGGGTTCTTGTTCGCACTGGTCTGTGTCGGTATCGTTGTTTCGATCTTCGCATTGTTCGTTCCTCGCCCGGTGAAAGCTGAGACAAAATGAAAATCGCAGTGACAGGCGCATTCAGTTACTCTGGCAAATACATTGCCAAACATTTACTTGAAAAGGGAGAAGAAGTCATTACATTGACCAATCACCCCAACCGACCCAATCCATTCAATGGAAAGATCAAATCGTATCCGCTAAATTTTGCAAACGAATCAGAACTGGTTGCATCCTTACAAGGTACGGATGTACTCGTCAATACTTATTGGGTACGCTTTGATAAAGGCACAAACACCCAACCCAAAGCCGTTGAAAATACAAAAAAACTGGTGAAAGCCGCTGTCAAAGCTGGTGTTAAGCGAATCGTTCACATCAGCATAGCGAACCCATCCGCAGATTCGCACCTCCCCTACTATTGGGGCAAAGCAGCTAATGAAAAAGCCGTTATAGACTCAGGTATACCCTATGCGATCCTACGTCCAACCGTATTGGTCGGGGGCGGTGAAGATATTCTCATCAATAACATCGCTTTTCTATTGAGGCATCTCCCCTTCTTCTTTATCCCTGGTAATGGCTCGTATGGAATTCAGCCCGTTCACGTTGAAGATCTAGCTGACCTTGCTGTTCAAGGCGTATACAGCCAGGAGAATTATGTGATCGATGCAGTTGGTCCGGACGCATATACATTCAGGGATTTGGTGAAACTGGTTGGCGATACGATCGGTGCAAGACGTTTGTTGATCCCGGTGCCCCCACGCATGGCATTGCTCGCAGCTCAATTTTTGAGTCTTTTCGTCGACGATGTAATTCTCACTCCCGAAGAAGTGGATGGCTTGATGGGAAACCTTCTCGTCTCTAAAGAACCCGCCAGAGGAAAGATCGCTTTCAAAGATTGGTTATTGGAAAATAGAGACATTATAGGAAAGAAATATGCCTCTGAATTGAAAAAACACTACCTGTAACCCCAATGGCTCAATTCTTAGGTGATTGATACAACCCCAGAGCAGTTGGGTCCATCGATACAACCATAATACTTTATGCCCGCATCTGGTCCAGATCGATGCATCCGAAGTACCATCATCTTGCCGCAAACCGGGCAGTTTGGAACAGTATCAAGTCCTTTTTCTTTCTCTGGCTTACCAACCTTCATCACAGCCTGTTGGAATAACGCGATCACCTCTGCAGGCTCAAAAGTCTCATTCGATGGGATGTGCACCAAGGGAAGTCCGGCGTCGGCAAAGAGTTCGGCGAGGAATTTATCTGCTTCGCGCATCCCATCCTTGGCAATTGGTTTGGTCAGCTCGACCCCAAACGCCGGGGCAAAAGTTTTCTGATCACACAATAAAAAGTCCACATGTTTGCGGAAGATCTTATTGAAAAAATGGACATTCTCGTTTGGGCGCACGATCATAAAAAGATCGGTTAGTGCCACTTTGGGACAGATCACAAAACGGCTGCCCATTAGATCGGTCAACAAACGAAAAAGAGCCACTTCCTTTTTGGTTAGGAATGGCTCTCGAAGTCTGTAAGGTAGACGGCTGCTTTTGTCCTCGGTCATGATTCGATTATACGTTAGGTTTGAGTCTTCGTACAGAAATTTGACTCAACTTCCACGCATCAATTTCAGGACCTCGGGTTTGAGTGCGGCATTACAAGCCAAGCCTTCCCCATGAGTGTGTCCCTCCGTTCCATCCCAAGAGCCAAAGAATCCTCCCGCTTCCTGCATAATGACCGGGTATGGTCCACAATCATACACATCCATACGCGGATCAAGCGCCACTTCTGCGCGACCGGTGGCGACCAGCAAATATCCATATGCATCGCCCCAAGTGCGGAGTAACGCATTTTTCCGCTCGAAACGCGGCACAATATCATTCATTTTGGCAGATAAGTGTTGAAAATCAGAAGTGACCACACAGGCTTCTGAAAGTTTGCTCACGTTCGAAACACGTGCTCGGCGTCCATTCCACCAACAACCAAGACCATCTCCGGCGGTCAACATCTCGTCCAGGGGCGGGAAGTATGCCGCTCCCACTTTCACGATCCCCTCGATCTCCAACGCGATCAATACACCATACAACGGCACACCTTGCACAAACGAGATCGTCCCATCGATCGGGTCCACGATCCAGCGAAAGGCATGTCCATTGCCATTCTCGCCATACTCCTCGCCCACGATCGCATGCCCCGGATAATGCTTCTCCACCTCCGCGCGGACAAATGCCTCTGCCTCCCTGTCGGCAATCGTTACCGGATCATTGTTCTCTTTACGGTCTGGTACCACCCCTGTATTGAAGTACCTTAAGGTAATCTTCCCTGCATGATACGCAAGGGAAGTGGCAAACTCGAGATAGGGTTGAAGGTTCATAGAAGTTTGGCAAGTAGTTCCTTTTCCTGAGATTCATTGCTCACTTCACCATCCAGCCACGCGGAACGCAGCCGAATTAGTATCTCACTAAACCGTGGACCTGGCGGCAGACCCATCGCCTTCAGATCATTTCCAGTTGTACGCGGCCTCACATGTCGCCAGATCGAAATGTAACTCAATAAAGCATTCTCGCGTGAAATCAGATACACGGCAAAAATGGCTAGCAATGGCAATTTCTCCAGCGCATACGTCCACTCGCTTGGTCTTGCTCCGATCAGGTGCACAAGACTGCGTTTCAACTGCGCCCCCGCCCACACGTTCAACGACATCTCGTTTGAAAAGTCCAACCTATTGACTAATAGAAAAATATCTTCTTCAGATAGATCCATGAACCAAAGAATAAACCCCATTGCACGCCGGTCGGCTTGCACATCGAGATGCGCATCCATTTCAAGATATTCAGCATAATCTTGATTGAATTCAGGCATTGTGGGGTGAATAGCATCTAATATCCCCAAACTGGCTACGCGCAAAACCATACGAGCAGCCTCGTCCTCATCAAGGATCAAGTCCAACTCATTACGCAGTCGTTCGCCGCTTAATGACTGAAGAACTTTGAGAGCTTCTTTATTTATGGCAGCCAAGGTTTCTGGTTCAATTTCAAATCCATAGCGTGTTTCATACCGAATGGCACGGAAGATGCGGGTTGGGTCATCTATAAAAGAATTGGGATGAAGATAACGGATCACTCCCCGCTCTAGGTCTGCTCCTCCTCCCAAGGGGTCCAATACTTCGCCCATACCTTCTCCGTCCAAACGTAACGCCATGGCATTAATGGTGAAGTCTCGCCGGGCAAGGTCATCTTCGATCGTGGATGGTTTGACAGTTGGCAATGCGCCCGGCTTTTCATAGGTTTCATTACGAGCCGTAATGAGGTCAACAACGTGTTCTGAGTTTGGCACATGCCAAAAAGCGGTGCGGAATTTAAAATGTGGAGTTTGCTTGCCACCGTAGACTTCGACCAGTTTTTTTGCAAGATCGATCGCATCTCCCTCAACAATCACGTCCAGGTCGTTGATGGGTCTGCCCAGCAAAAGGTCACGGACGGAGCCACCGACAAGGTAGCAAGACATATTGAGGGTTTCAGCTAGGTTGGCGATGTTCGAGAGTAAGGTCAACTTTTCAGGGTGAATCAGGTTTGGGTCCCGCATGAGGCGAAGCACGTCATCCTTTTGCATAAATTCAATTTTACACGTATAAATGCACAAGTTCAAAAATGCGCCCTTATGCAATTTTTGAACGTTGGGTATAATCGACATATGTTAATGAACCCAAACCCGTCCCCTCGATGTTTTACATCCTCCAGGTCTGGCTAGGTTCACTTAAGTGTGCCCAAACGGCTCCCAGACTTGGTGAGCCGTTTTTTATTGGATGGTGAAGATGAACGAAATGACGATCAAAGACTTGACAGAAGCACTGCACGCGTTGGTGAAGTCGAAGGGCTGGTATGAGGTAGATAGCAAACGCCCGCAGACGCCGCGTAATTTGGCAGTGTCACTTTCCATTGAAGCCGCAGAGATTTTGGAACATTTTCAATTCACGGATGAAATTAAAGACCGCGATGAGTTGGGCAGCGAGTTAGCAGATGTGATGTTGTATCTTTTGCAACTGGCTTCAGTTTCTGGAATTGATTTGGAAGACGCGGTTCTGAAGAAGATAGAAAAGAATAAAACAAGAACTTGGGATAAAAAATGAGTCAAAAGTCGAAGGTCGAAAGTCGTTGACCTTTGACTTTTGACCTTCGACAAGGTGATCTTATGAAGGTAACTGTATTTGGCGGCGCACAGCCGAAAGAAGGAACACCCGCATACGAGGAAGCGCGCGAATTGGGCTCACTCCTCGCCCAGTGTGGACACACCGTATTGAACGGTGGTTACATGGGCACGATGGAAGCCGTCTCACGCGGCGCGCACGAAGCGGGCGGTCATGTCATCGGCGTGACGTGTATTGACATTGAAGAATGGCGCAAGTCCAAGCCAAACCCATGGATCAAGGAAGAGATCCGTAGGCAGTCGTTGTATGAACGCCTGCATGGTTTGATCGATAACTGCGACGCGGCGATCGCTTTACCGGGTGGTCCCGGCACGTTGACAGAAGTTTCGTTGATGTGGAATTTGATGATCGTGGAGTCGCTGCCCCGACGACCTCTAATACTGATCGGGCACGGTTGGCAGTCCACGTTCGATCAGTTCTTCATGGATTTTGAGAATTACATGTCCGCAACCCATAGAGACTTGTTATACTTTGCGGGCGATGTGAAAACTGCAGTAGATCATTTGGGATAACACGTAGGGGCGGTGTCCGCCGCCCAATACACAAAAATTACATAGGCGAGGAAACCTCGCCCTACAATGACAAAACGAGGTCAAAATGGCAGAAGAAAAATTACCCACCCGAGCAGAAGATTTTTCCGAATGGTACAACCAATTAGTGATACGCTCCGACATGGCAGACTACGCTCCCGTGCGCGGATGCATGGTGGTCAAGCCGTATGGCTGGGCACTTTGGGAAAATATCTGTTCGTGGCTGGACACTGAATTCAAGAAGACTGGTCACGTCAACGCGGCGTTCCCCACTCTTATTCCAATGTCCTTCTTTGAAAAAGAAAAGGAACATGTGGAAGGTTTTGCGCCAGAGTTGGCAGTCGTCACCCACGGCGGCGGACAGGAACTCGAAGAAAAACTCGCTGTACGCCCCACCTCAGAAACCATCATCGGTCACATGTATTCGAAGTGGGTCAAATCGTGGCGCGACCTGCCGTTGTTGATCGTGCAGTGGGGTTCGGTGATGCGTTGGGAATTGCGCACCAAACTTTTCTTACGCACGGCTGAGTTCTACTGGCATGAGGGGCACACTGCACACTCCAGCGAAGAAGAAGCCAAAGAGGAAATGTACCGCATCCTCGATATTTACGAACGCTTCTGCCTCGAAGAAGCTGCCATCCCAGTGCTCAAAGGAACCAAAAGCGAAACCGAGCGATTTGCCGGTGCGCAGATCACCACATCCATTGAAGCGATGATGTGGGATAAGCGCGCGTTGCAGTCAGGAACATCCCATTATTTTGGCGATAACTTCGCCAAGGCGTTCGAGATCCAATTCTTGAATAAAGACAACAAACTGACCTTCGCACAGACCACTTCATGGGCGATCTCGTCCCGCATCATTGGCGCGATGATCATGGTGCATGGCGACGACAATGGACTCGTCCTACCGCCCCGCCTCGCCCCGATTCAAGTTGTGGTCGTGCCTATCTTCAAGAACGAAGCTGAAAAAGAAAAGGTGATGGAAGTTGCCGACCGCCTCTTTGCAGAGATCAAGACTGCGGGCGTGCGCGTCAAGTTCGATGACCGCGACAATGTTTCCAGCGGCTTCAAGTTCAACGACTGGGAAATGCGCGGCGTACCTGTCCGCGTGGAGATCGGTCCCAAGGATGTAGAAAAAGGCACTGTCGCTCTCGCTCGCCGCGACAAGCCCGGCAAGGAAGGCAAAACTTTTGTCTCGCAAGAAGGCATCGCCGACACTGTCAAGAACTTGCTGACCGATGTACAGGCATCCCTGCTCAAGCGCGCCACTGAATACCGCGACGCGAACATCCACAACGTGGACAACTACGAAGATCTGAAGAAAACCGTGCAAGATGCTTGGGCATTCTCTTATTGGTGTGAATCAACTGAATGCGAGAAGAAGGTCAAGGAAGATACCAAAGCCACCACCCGCAATATCCCCTTCAACCAACCTGATGGTGAAGGTAAGTGCGTAGTCTGCGGTAAGCCGTCCAAGCGCAAGGTGTATTTCGCGAAAGCGTATTAATTACGATGTAGGGGCGGGGTAACCCCGCCCCTACCTTAAAAAAATGCCCGCCATCGATCTGACCCGCCTCCGCAAGCAAGCCAACCGTTTGGCAGATTTCTTCTTTCTGCCAGATGACTTCATGAAACATTTGCGTGAGATATTGGAGTTCTATGTTAACTACACACTCCGAACGGTCGAGAATGTGGCACCCGGCTCAAACCTCAAAACCTATCGTACGCCCCCCGCTGTCTTAACTCAAATCCAAAACGAACTGCGCCTCAAAGCGGAAGAAAATCCGTACTTCGCGCTTGAACTCGCCGATATACTCTGGGACGAAGGCGCGCTTGAAACCCGTCTACTGGCGGCTTACTTGCTTGGGCGCATCCCGCCGCAGGAAGAACGTCTGCTCCCACGCATCACTGCATGGACCCAACAGATCCGCGACCCGGAAGTACGCGTGGCACTGCTCACTACAAGTCTCACCCGCATGCGTAAGGAAACACCGAATCAATTCCTTGCTCTGGTGCGTGAATATCTGCACCCCGAACGTTCTCGATCCTGGTCGAATGGCATTCAAGCGCTCATCCCCATGATCACAG
>SXGT01900611.1_pt1 | contig 17972 bp, 18 predicted proteins | sample 3176221 | NCBI WGS metagenome assembly SXGT01 (sample SAMN11356862, study PRJNA531348) | freshwater metagenome | isolation source: freshwater sample F1-120 | place: China: Fuxian Lake, Yuxi | collected 2017-12-25
AGCAGGACGCTCTTGCCGCGATCGCGAAAGTGTTCGGAAATTGCAGTGGCATAAGCGGCGCCCTGCAGGCGCAGCAAAGGCGGCACGTCGGCAGGGGCGGCCACGACGACTGCACGTTTGAGTCCCTCGGCGCCCAGGTTTTCCTCAATGAAGCCTTTGACCTCACGGCCGCGCTCCCCGATAAGACCTACCACCGTGATGTCTGCCTTCGAATATCGCGCCAGCATGCCCAGCAATACGCTCTTGCCGACGCCGCTGCCCGCAAACAGGCCGATCCGCTGGCCGCGGCCGATGGTGAGCAATGCATTGATGGCGCGCACGCCTACATCCATTGGTTCATCGATCGAAGCACGGTCAATCGGGTTGAGCGGCCGACTGGCCAGGGGAGTGCGTTGTTCAAAGTCGATCGCTCCCAGGCTATCGAGCGGACGACCCTGGGCATCAATGACCCGGCCGAGCAGGCATTCGCCCACCGGCAGGTGCTTGGTGCGATCCTCGGCACGCCGCCATGGGTGGCGGGTGCGGCCAACCACCGGCGGCGAAGTGGTCAGCTCCAGCGGTGTGACGGCCGCGCCGGGTGTGAGCCCGTAGACGTCACCAGAGGGCATGAGGAACAGTTTGTCGCCGGCAAAGCCGACTACTTCTGCTTCCACCGGATTCATGCCCTCCTGCTGGATCAGGCAGGTACTGCCTACCGGCAGGCGCAAGCCGACCGCCTCCATCACCAGCCCGGCGACGCGAGTCAACCTGCCCTGCGGTGAGAGCGTGCGCACGGCGCGGGCGTGGACGCCGCAGGTGGCCAGGTGCGTCGCCCAAACCGCCGTGTGGGGATTACCTTTCCCAAGCATGATTCCGTCCCAATGCGCTGACTACCGCGCGCCAGCGTGCAGCCAAGGTGGCGTCAATTGAACCGTTGCTGGTGGTGACGCGGCAACCGCCAGGGTCGATCCGATCATCTTCGGCAATGCGCCACCCTGCGGCGATCAGCTCGTCGCCGATACGCTCCTTCACCATGGCAGAATCCTCGGGGTTGAGCAGCAGTTGCGGATGCGGACCGGAGCCCGCGAGATCGACTGCCTCGCGCACTGCTGCCAGCAGCGTTTCACGGTTGACCGCCAGTTCATTGCGCAGCACGTCCCGCGCCACCTCCAGTGCCAAATCCATCACCGCCAGGCCAACTTCGTCCTGCAGTGTATTGAGGGCGTAAGACATGGCCTCGGCCATGGTGTGAATGCGGGCCATCTCGGTGTCGGCGCGCTGCCTGCCTTCGGCGAGTCCGGCTGCCAGGCCTTCAGCGTGTCCGGCGGCCCTGGCTTCCTGACGCCAACGTTCCATTGCTGCCTTGTCGCCGGGGCCCGGTGCGGTTGCGGCCGGCGCCGTACGCGGCTTGCTGGTATCGGCGAGCGATGCAAACTGCCAGCGTTCGAATGCTCCAGCGAGCGTGGCAGTGCCGGTACCGGCGTTAAACGAAGCTGTCGTCACCCTTGCCTCCCAATACGATCTGGCCTTCGTCGGCCAGGCGTCGTGCAATTTTCAGGATTTCCTTCTGCTGTGCTTCGACGTCTGACAGGCGCACCGGGCCTTTCGATTCCAGGTCCTCACGCAGCATTTCGGCAGCCCGGCTGGACATGTTCTTGAATATCTTCTCGCGCAGCTCCGGCGGTGCGCCCTTGAGAGCGATGATCAGTGCATCGGACTGCACCTCCTTGAGGAGGGCCTGGATGCCCTTGTCGTCGACATCGAGAAGGTTGTCGAAGACAAACATTTCGTCGAGGATGCCCTGGGCCAGATCGCCATCAATTGACTGCACCGCTTCCATGATGACCGTTTCGGAAGTGCCACCCACAAAGTTGAGGATCTCGGCCGCGGTGCGCACGCCGCCCATGGCGGACTTCTTGATCTGGTCAGACCCGGCGAGTGCCTTTGAAATGACGTCATTCAGTTCGCGCATGGCCGACGGGTGGATCCCGTCAAGCGTGGCGATACGCAGGATGACATCGCCGCGCACGCGATCCTGCAATTGATTGAGGATGGCCGCCGCATGGTCGCGCTCCAGATGTACCAGAATCGAGGCAATGATCTGCGGATGCTCGTTCTTGATCATCTCGGCGACAGTGTTGGCATCCATCCATTTGAGGCTTTCAATGCCGCTGGCGTCATCTCCCTGGAGGATGCGATCGAGCAGGAATTTGGCCTTTTCAGAGCCCAGCGCCTTGTTCAGCACGCCGCGGATATATTCATCGGAGTTCAGGCCAATCGGTGTCTGCTTGCTGGCTTCACCGCTGAAGCGCGTGAGCACATCGTCAATCTTTTCGCGCGGCACGTTCTTCAGCTTGGCCATCGCGGCACCCACCTTCTGGGCTTCCTTCGGCGGCAGCAGCTTGAATACCTCTGCGGCCTCATTCTCTCCCAGGCTCATGAGGAGGATGGCGCTATCGTCAACACCGGTGTCACTCATTTGCGGACGCCCAGTTCTTGACCACGTTGGCGACTGCGCTCGGGTCCTGTTTGGCCAGCTGCCTCACGTTGTCCAGAGGCGACGGCAGGGCCGGTGCAGCGCTGTTGGTCGCCGCATCGTTGTCTGCACCGGGAGTTGCCTCTGCCGCCACGCTGTCCGCGGTCAGTTTGCGCATGCCGGGACGAATGATGCCCAGCCACAGATAGATCACCAGGGCGGCAGGGAGCAGGAATCGACCGACATCCTTGGCGATGGCCAGCAACTCGGGTTGTTTCCAGAGCGGGATATCGGGTACGGCTTCGGGAGCGACCACGGTAAAAGGTGCATTGACGACATTGATGGAGTCGCCGCGGTCTTTCTGGAACCCGATTGCTTCGCGTACCAGCGAGTTGATCTGCGCCACTTCTTCTGCCGTGAGTGGCGTCGACTGTGCCTTGCCTCCGGAAATGCTCTTACGGTGATTGATGACGACCGCCGCCGTGACCCGCTTGACGGCACCCACACGAGTGCGAACATGGCGTGTGGTCTTGTCGACTTCATAGTTTGTGATCGCGTCGCGCTTGGTCGCGGCGCCGGCAGCAGCCGCGCCGGCGCCGCTGGGGTTGGTCGGGGCATTGCCCTGCACCTGCGCAGTTGGTGTGGCAGGAGGCTGATTTGACAGGGCGCCGGGAACCCCGCTGGCACCGCTGCCGCTGTTCGGGGTTTCGCTGATCTGCATGCTGCGCACGGTGGCATCGGTGGCACTCTGATTCGGCTTGAATGCTTCCGATGTCGATTCGCTTTCGGAGAAGTCCACTTCTGCTTTGACTTGCGCCCGCACATTTCCTTCGCCATGCAGTGGAGTCAGGATGTCGAGGATGCGTTTGATGTAGCCTTCTTCGACCCGGTGTACATACGAAAGCTGGTTGGCGTCGAGTTGGCCGGCGGCGTTGGCGTCCGGCGGCGTCGAGAGCAGGTTGCCGGCATCGTCGATGATGCTGACATTGCGGGTTTGCAGGTCGGGCAAACTGCTGGCCACCAGATGCGTGATGCCGGCGATCTGGGTCCGGTCGAGAGTTTTGCCTGGATAGAGGGTCAGCAACACCGAGGCGGAGGTTTTCTGCTGCTCCTTCAGGAATACCGATTGTTTCGGCAATGCCAGATGCACACGTGCACTGCGCACCACAGAGAGCGACTGGATCGAGCGTGACAGCTCACCTTCAATGGCGCGCTGGTAATGCACTTGCTCCTGGAACTGTGTGATGCCGAAGCGCGGATTTTCCATCAGGTCAAAGCCGGGATTGCCGGCTTTCGGCAAACCTTGGGAAGCCAGCTTCAGGCGGGTTTCGTGGACGACGTTTGATGGCACCATGATCACGCCACCGCCTTCACCTATCCGGTATGGCACGTTCATCTGGTTCAGAGCTGCCACCACGGCACCGCCGTCCTTGTCGGCAATGCCGGTAAAGAGCACCTTGTAATCGGGTGCCTGGCTCCACAGCCAGCCGGCGATCAGGAGCGCAATCGACAAGGCGCCGCCCACCATGGCGATGATGCGGTTACGCACCGGCATTGCCCTGATCTGGGTCAGCAAAGGAGCCGATGGGAAGGGTGCGGGTGCAGCGACGGCGTTGGCCATGAATCCGGGTTCGCAAGTAGGGCAATAGGGCAATTATGCGAATCCATCTGATTGTTGATGCGGGGAGCAGGGCACCAAAAGCCCTGCAATTTCCCGTGACGCGCGCAAGCCGGGCTGGGTAGACTTAAGGCACTCACAACTACGATCAGGGTGTGTGGCCTCAGTATGGCACCCTGCAAGGGAAGCGCATCATGGAAAAAATTGACTCGATCGGTGCCCTCAATGCCTCGGCACTGATACGCAGGGGCGCCACAGCCGCCGCTGTTTCCGGCGCCGGCAATGGTGGTGGCTTTGCCAAGGCGCTGTCGCAGGCGCTCGATGCGGTGAATGGTGCGCAATCGGAGGCGTCCGGTCTGGCGCGCGAATTCCAGCTCGGTAGTTCATCGGTATCGTTGGAAGAAACGATGATCGCCATGCAGAAGGCCAACATCTCGTTCCAGACGGCCGTGCAGGTCCGCAACCGCGTGGTCAGCGCCTACCACGACATCATGAACATGCCGGTCTGACCGGCTGCGCACCACCACGGCTGCTGCTCCCCGCCACTGTGGGGTCGGAGTGGCGGGGATTCTTCAGAAAATATTCAGACCAGCGTGCGACGAGTGCGCTCCAGATAGTTGATGTAGCGCTGGATCAGACTGACGACCGGGCCGGCCAGGTTGGCGAACTGGCAGCCGTAGTGGTCGCGGCTGACGCCCTGCGCATCTTTGCGCGTGCCGTGGGCATGGCGGATCTGAAGCGCCGTGGTGAAGCTGCCGTGGCCCGGCAACTCCACCTTGCAATGCTCGAACACGGCGCCCGGCGTGAATGCCCGGGTCATCGGACCGGCAATCACGCCCATTCCGCCAACACTCAGGTCGCCGACCGAGAAGTGGGCGGTGGCGCCATCATCCAGGGTGATCTCGCAGCGGATGGGGCCGGACTTCGGGGCATGCACGCGAAAGAAGTTGCGGCGCTGCAAGCGCAAAACCGAGTCGGGGACACGAATTCGTAGCGCCGGACGGCCGTCGAACGTCGTCGCTTCGGCAATCTGGGCGTGAAACTGGACCTTGATCTGGTCGACAAACGAGACGAAGGTCAGCCGCCGTGAGCGGATGATGCGGCGGCTCAGTTCGGCATCAGTGGTGCCGTCAAAGATCAGTTCCTCAAATTCCGGGTTCAGATGCAACAGGTTGGTGACAACGTAATCCTCACCTTGCGCAAAATGCAGCGTGATCAACGCGCTTCGGTCGATCATCGATTGCAGGATGGCGAGGATTTCGCGTCGTGAATAGGTCTGAAATCCTTCGGTCTCCGCGCTCTCCTCCTCGGGTGCAGCGGCGACAGGCGATTCGATCATGATGGTTTCCTTGTGGCAGGGGAGGAGACTCCCGTTTCGAGGTGGTAGATCCAGGCCAGCAGTTCGGCGATTGCCGAATACATCGCCGGCGGGATATGGGCGTCCAGGTCTACCTGCATCAAGAGGCTGACCAGCTCGCGCGATTCGTGCACGGCAACGCCGGCCTCGCGTGCACGGCGAATGATTTCATCGGCGATAAGCCCGCTACCCTTGGCGCTGACACGCGGTGCCTGCGCTTTGGCGCCGCCATAGGTAAGAGCGACCGCGGTCGGCAGGGCGGGAAGCACTACTACGCCGACGCGTTCATTTGTCATGCTGCGGGACCTCTGAGGAAACCAGTCTCAGCCCGATTGCGTCAAGTGCGCTCGCCAGGGCACCGCTGGCCTCGCGCAGGAGTCGGAGCGAGGCAGGCTCGGAGGCTTGTGTGTGCACCCAGATCGCGTCGCCGATGAGCTTGATGCGCAAGTCGAGCCGGCCCATTTCGGGCAGGGCGAGGGATAGTGAAGCTTCGCTCGCCGGTGCCGGCGTGCCGGAACCGGCGTGCTGATGTTGTCCGGGCCGGTAGGGATCAAACAGTGTTAGTTGCGCGGTTTGGCCGGACCAGGGAGTGATTTCAAAGCGGGTTTCGCCGTGTTCGATGGCCCGAAATTGTTCGCGAAATGTTGCTTCCAGTGTTTGGGTTGCACGAATTTGGGGCTGCGCTGCTTCCACAGGCGTGGTCGTCGCAGCTGAGGCATGCGTTTCGTTTCTGACCAGCTGTACCGGCAGCCGCGCCTGCGGTTCGCGCAGCACGTCCCGGGTAGCGTAATTGCCGGCGGCCCAGAGCCGCAAATGTGATTCATAAAATACCCCGCTGCTGTTGATCGCGCGCGACAACTCATTCGCCAACTGAGCCGGGCCGACATCTGCTCCAACACTGGTCATCAGCTTCAAGGGGGACGTTTCCTGTTCGGCTGCAGCGGCGAATGCGCTGAGTATTTTGGATTCGCCACCAAGGCGAACCGTGGCGTCGCCGTTGTTTGCCGAAGGCCCCGGGGTGGGCAGGCGCTCCACCCACTTCGCGATGACCTGCTCACCAGCCGGGCGGGGCACGCTCAGCTGGCCGCGATAGGCATGGCCATCAATCTCGATCAGTGCTTCACCGGCGGCGTTCGCTTCCAGTACGTGCCCATCGAAGACGCGCGTGGGAAAGCGCTGCAACAGCTCCTTGCCCGATTGTTCATCGATGCGCAGGATCGCCAGCAGTGGCTCCACCCGTCGGGTTACAGCCTGGGCTGCAGTTGGCATGACGGAGCGAAGCTCAGCGGCCGGGAACATGCGACCTATCCTTCTCCGGCACCAAAGGCCAGGTAGGAGCGCTGCGCGCGGTACCCCTGCTGGGTGGCCCCGAGCATGCCTTCAAGCGAGCGCATCCATGCCTGCGTCAGGGAGCGTATCTGGGCATCGTTGGCCAGCACTTCACCAAGCGCCTGCAAGCGGCGTTGGTTGTCATCGGGCACCATGCCGACCCGGCATTCGGGATCCAGACGTGTCAATTCAGCAACCAGTTCGGCGCACTGTGACTCGGCGACAATCAGTCCATCCCAGTCATCACTGCGGGCCGCTTCCAGCATGCGGGCACTGGCAGCGACGATGCCATCATATTGGCGCAGAACTTCGACATGCTGCGTCATGCCGCACCATTAGCCTGGTTTGCAGCCAGTTCGGACCAGGCGCTGCGCAGTTCGCCCAAAAGCTTGCGCACTTCCTCGATGTGCGCAGCTTCGCGGCTCAGGCTGGCGGCGAGGAGCCGTCGTGTCATATAACCATACAAGTCACGCAGCTGGCCACCGATGGCACCGCCGTTGGGATCCAGGCTGGCACTCAATCCTTCGTCAATGATGCGGATCGCGCGGGTCAGGTCAGCGCTGTGGGCGCCACCGGTACCGGCCAGATGTCGCGTCAAGGCGCAGGTAAGTGCATCGATGGCGCCGTCGTACAGCATCAGGATCAGGTCGATCGGCCGGGCAGCCGCGACACCCGTTTCCAGGCCTACCTGGCGGTAGGCTTGCGTGAAGTTGCGATAGGCTCCAAACATGGCGTGGGTTCCGGGCATTGATTGTGATGTTTCTTATAACGGCAGTCTTGGGCTGCGGGTGAGGGTAGATCAGGAAGAATTTTGTTTCTGCAGTGCAGACAGCTGCTGGGTCAGGTAGGTACTGGTGCTGTTCATGCTGCTCAAGGTACGATCCAGTGCCGTGTACTGCTTGCGCAGGTTCGCTTCGATCAAGGTAAGACGGTTGTTGAAGCGGGCCTGTTGCGTCTGGATGCCCTGGATCGACTTCTGCCAGCTGTCGGTACGATTGGCGATGGCGCCATCGCTTTTCAGCGCTGCGCTTACCAGGCCGGCAATCTGGGTGCCATAGCCCTGCCGGAACTCGAGATCGCCAAAGGCCCCGGTGCTGGTACTACTGACCTTGACGCGCAGTCCGTTCGAAGCCGTGAGTTCTTGACCCAGACCGGCGGTGGTCAGTCCGCCGATGGAGCCTTGCACGTTCGCCCCTGCCACCGACACGGGCGCGCCTCCGAAGAGGTCTGCAGCGGCATTGCCGGTTGCGTTGGTCACGGCAGAGGCCGAGCCGTAGGTGGTGGAGGTCAGGCTCAGGGTGCCGCCTGATTCGCTGACGCTGATAGCGACACCGGCATTGCGCAATGCCGTGGCGCCATTGATCTTGGACTGCAATTCGGCGGCCAGTGCGCTGGCCGTATACGTGCCGGGAGTCAGCAGTATGGAGGCACCGATACCGTTTACCGACAGGCCAAGGGTGTCGTTGACCCCGCCTGCGATCGTGAGGTTGGCCGCGGCACTGCCGGTGAGGGAGCCACGGCTGGCAGCCTGCGCGAGGCTAATGCTGTAGCTGCCGGGTTTGGTAGCGTCGGTCGAGCCGCTGAAGCTCACCTGGGAATTGCTCGCTGCACCGGATGTGGCGAACAATCGTGCTACCTGTGCGGACGGATCTTGCATCACGCGGTCGAACTTGGCGCTATCGAATCCGAGAGTGCCATCGCGCTGGAACCCGAGGCCGATTTCGCTCAAGGTTCCCGGGTTGTTCGCCAATCCCGGCAGCGCTGTCGTCAGTGCCGACTTCATTCTGGCCAACAGGCCGGCCGCTGCCGAGTCCCCGCTGAGCGCACCGGCGGTCCCGGTCTGGGCGTTGTAGCCGGTGAAGTTCTTGATCATGGTGCCCATGTTGTTATAGGACTTGACCAGATCATTGATCGCGGTGCGCGCGGCTGCGGTGTCTTGTGCCACCGTCACCGTCACTGGCGTGCCTGTGGTCACCTGGGTCAGATTCAGGGACACGCCTTCGATGGCTTCCTGTATCTGATTGGTCGGGCGCGTGATGGGCAGGCCGTCAATCGTCAACTGGGCATCGAGGGCCGCCGTTCGCTGGGTCAGATTGGCGCCGGCGCCGGCGGACGCTGCCGGATTGAAAGCCAGCTGGGATAACCCGCTGGTGTCCGTGTGGGTGGCGTCGTCATCGTTGACCAGAATGCGCAGACTGTTGGCCGTGCCGGATTCACCGCTGGAGAGAACCAGACGATGACCGCTGCCATCGTTTACCAGGGACGCGGTGACCCCACCATTGGCAGCATTGATGGCGTCGCGCACTCCCGCCAAAGTGTTCTGGCCCGGGCCAATTGTGACGGCCAGTGCCGGCTTGGCGGCGTTGGCGGTGAAGGTGCCGGCTGCGAAGGTGCCGAGCTGGATGTTGAGAGTGCCGGAGCCAACCACCGCGCCGGTACTGGAGAATGCCGTCGAAGCGAGCTTCTGAGCCTGTGCCAACTGGGTGACCGCCACGCTATAGCTGCCGCGCGCGGCCCCCGCGGACGCGCTGGCGCTTACTTTTGTAGCATCACTCGAAGAAGAAGAGACCGCGCGGAACAGGTCGACGGATTGCAGCTTCTTGGCGGCGTCACCTACGGCCGAATAGGCGCTCTTGATGGCACCAAAGGCCGAGATGCGTGACTGCAGCACGCTTTGCCGCCGCTGCATTTCGGCCAACGGACGGCTTTCCACCTGCATCAGCTGGGACACCACGCTGGAAACGTCCAGGCCGGAACCGGATGAAGTGGAGCTGATGCTGCTGGTAGCCATGAAAGGTGGCGCGGCCGGATTGCGGCCGCCAATGCTTCCCGTGGAGCCGCCTCAGACAGGGGAGAGACGGAGAAATCAGGTCAGAACAACGCAAGAAGGCACTCGGTACGTAGAGCGCCTTCCTTCGCATTCTGGGCAACGTCCCGGGCGACCGCGTTACCGGCCGCCCAGGGATTGATCAGCCGCGGAGCAGGCTCATGACATTGTTCGGAGCCTGATTCGCTTGTGCCAGCATTGCCATGCCGGCCTGTTGCAGAATCTGGTTCTTGGTCAAGCTGGCTGTCTCGGCCGCGTAGTCCGTATCCTGGATGCGGCTGCGTGAGGCGCTCAGGTTCTCGGCAGCGGTCTGCAGGTTCGATACCGTCGAGGTGAAACGGTTCTGCAGGGCGCCCAGGGTGGCGCGCGAGGTGTTGATCTGTCCGAGGGCGCTGTCCACCTGCTTGATTGCCAGCGTGGCGCCGGCAAACGAGGAGATGTCCATTGTGGTCAGGCCGGTGGTGGTGGCCGCTGCCGCCGTGACAGCGCCCGCACCATTGAAGCCGGTGAGCGCGGCGTTGTCGGTACCACCCAGGGTGATGGTGGCGCCGGAGGTCATGACCAGCCGGTTGGTAGCCGTGTCCATGTAGGCGTTGACGCCGGTGGCGCCAGCGACTTTATTGACGGCGTCCACGACTTGGGCGGCACGTTCCTGGCTGGTGCCAACCGCGGCCAAAGCACCGATGTCAGTACCGTTGATTGTCAGGCTGCCGGCTGCGGCGGCACCAACACCGAGGCTGGAGACCAGTGCGGACTGGGTGGAAGCAGACGTCACTGAACCCAAACCTGCGATCGTCGAATTTTGAACTCCGGTGACCGAGATGGTTTCATTGGCGTTGGCGCCGACCTGGAAGGCGGCAGAAGTGAAGGAACCGTCGAGCAGCTTGGTGCCGTTGAAGTTGGTTTGCGATGCGACGCGGTCAATTTCCGACTTCAGCTGTGCCACTTCCGACTGCAGGGCAGCACGGTCGCTGCTGCTGTTGGTGGCGTTGGCGGATTGCACGGCCAGTTCACGGATGCGCTGCAGGTTGTCGCCAACCGATGCCATGGCGCCTTCAGCGGTTTGCGACAGCGAGATCGCATCGTTGGCATTGCGGGCAGCCTGGTTGAGGCCGCGGATCTGCGAGGTGAAGCGCTCCGAGATGGCGAGGCCGGCGGCGTCATCTTTGGCACTGTTGATGCGCATGCCGGAAGAAAGACGCTGCATTGCGGTTTGCGAAGCTGCCTGCGAGCCGTTGAGGTTGCGCTGCGCATTAAGCGAAGCAATGTTGGTGTTGATAGTTTGGGGCATGGTGAATCTCCTTTAAACGGATTGAAAGCCAAAGTTAAGTGATGCGGACCCAAATGGTCCAATACTGCTCATTTAGAAAGACCGTCAGGCTCATCGCCTTTCAGGTCCGCAACTTCGGTTCGGATCACTGGATTCAAACCGCCGTCAGACCTCTTAACGGATTACTTCTGCATAAACTTGAGGCACGCCGGATTTGAAGCCCTTCCTTTGTGCCGCCATGAGTATGTATTGGCAAGATTAGTAGCGGGATCAGCGATTGAATCGCCCGATCAGAGGCGTGTTACCCCTTTAATTTCCAATCCGGCATGCAACTTTCTGGCGGCATCGGGTGTGCGCTGCCTGGTTTTTTCCGCTCAATGGCTGCATTCGCAGCGCTGGCAAGGCGCGGCGCATGCCGGTTAGCGGTACGCGCAACGCGTGAATCGCACGGACATCGGGTGCGAGTCAAATCAACCACCTGGACCACGGATGCTTCGGTAACACATGAATCAGGCTAGGTGTTTGGCGGCAGCCTTGTAGGAATCGCGCCTACAGCGTGGCGGGTGGTTCTCCTACTGCGCTGACCGAGGGCGCCGACGAGTTCGCCGATGCATCTTCGTAGGCCTCCCGATGTCCTCCATTGGACACGTTTCCCATCCATCTTCGGATGTTCGCAAAACGGCGTTCGGCCGAAGATTCGGTCACTGGCACACAACCAGTTTCACAAACATAACGGAGGCTTCACATGAACACTAAAGACCTGACTGAAGAAATTCGCGACGCCAACCTTTCCTACCTGATGCTGGCGCAGCACCTGATTCGCCATGATCGTGCCGAAGCGCTGCTGCGCCTCGGCCTGTCCGAAGCGGTTGCCGACATCGTGGGGGCACTCTCGCCGGCCCAGATTCTCAAGGTGGCCGCATCGAGCATGCTGATGTGCCGCTTCCGGTTTGATGACAGTGTGGTGTGGAATCTCCTGTTGTCGCACTCCAAGGATGAACGCGCCTCTGACCGCATGCATGCCGCGATCCTGATGGCCGGGCGTTCCGCCGAGGTGGCAGCATGAAGCGCGCCAAGACAGTATTGGGCGAAGTGCGTGAAATCCGCCTGGCCGGCGAGTTGATCGACCTGGGCGCCCGTCTGCAGGTACTTGAATCGGAAACCAAGCTGTCGCGTGAGCGGCTGCTCAAGCTGTACAAGGAGATTCGCCACAAGTCGCCCCCCAAAGGTATGTTGCCCTTTTCGACCGACTGGTTCATGACCTGGCAACCGAATGTTCACGCCTCCCTGTACATGAATCTGTATCAGTCGCTGATCATCAGCTCCGAACTGGATGAAGTAGATGCGATGGTCCGCGCCTATCGCCTGTACCGCGAACACGTGACCGAAATGGGTATGCCCGAAGTGCTGTCCATCACCCGTGCCTGGCGGCTCCTGAAGTTCTTTGATGCAGGCATGGTCACGCTGACGCCATGTACCGAATGCGGCGGCCACTTCGTAATCCACACGTTCGAATTGACCGACGACTATGTATGTGGCTTGTGCAACATGCCCTCACGAGCCGGCAAGACCCGCGCTGCCAGTCTTCATGCCGACCATCTGGCGGAACTGGAAGTGATCGATGCGTGACCGCGGTGATACCGCCGGCGCGAGGCCGGCTGCCAATTGACGCCGAATCATGCTGCTTTTCCGGCGATGGGGGAGATTTGCCGGTTGATAACCTTCGTATGGCTCAAATCAAGCGGACCGAACCGGCGCGTGCCGGTCGGCCTTGACTCAACACCTTCCCATAGGGTTGGCGCATGCTCGTCATTATTGGATACATCGTTGTGGTTGGCTCTGTCATTGGTGGCTTTGTACTGCACGGCGGCAAGCTGGCAGCGCTGTGGCAGCCATTCGAGCTCTTGATCATTGGCGGCGCTGCCATTGGCTCGATGGTGGTAACCAATACCGGCAAGGTGTTAAAGGGCGTGCTCAAGGCACTGCCTACCTGCTTCAAGGGGTCGCAGTTCTCCAAGGCCCGCTATTTATCGCTGATGGCGCTGATGTTCGACATTCTGACAAAGGTCCGCAAGGAAGGCTTGATGTCGATCGAGAAGGATGTCGAGGACCCGCACAGCAGCGCTCTGTTCGGCAAGTATCCCGAACTGGCCGGTGACCACCATCTGATCGAATTCATTACCGATTATCTGCGCATGATGGTCAGTGGAAACCTCAATCCGATGGAAATTGAAACGCTGATGGATCAGGAGATCGAAACGCATCACCAGGAGGGGCACGTGCCGGCGCATGCCGTGACGGCGCTGGCAGACGGATTGCCGGCTTTCGGCATCGTGGCTGCGGTGATGGGTGTGGTCAACGTGATGGGCTCGGTGGGCGAACCGCCAGCCATCCTTGGCGCCAAGATTGGCGCAGCGCTGGTGGGAACATTTGTCGGCATCCTGCTGGCCTATGGTTTCGTCGGTCCCCTCGGCGGTTTGCTGTTGCACAAGCTGGCGGAAAACAGCAAACAACTCGAGTGCGTGAAGGTCACGCTCCTGGCGAGCATGAACGGTTACGCACCCCAGATCGCGGTCGAGTTCGGCCGCAAGGTGCTCTATTCGACCGAGCGCCCGAGCTTCGCCGAGCTGGATAGTCACGTGCGCCAGTCCAAGGGCAAATAAGGGCATCCAGGAAAAACACTATGGCAGGCGGAAAAGGCAAGGCTGGCGATATCCAGCCGATCGTCATCAAGCGCATCAAGAAGGTGTCGGGCGGCCATCATGGCGGCGCGTGGAAGATCGCCTATGCCGACTTTGTGACGGCCATGATGGCTTTCTTTCTCTTGATGTGGCTGCTCGGATCCACCACACAGGGGGATCTGAAGGGCATTGCCGATTACTTCAATACGCCGCTCAAGGTATCCATGATGGGAGGCAGTGGCAGCGGCGACGCCACCAGCATCATCAAGGGTGGGGGCAAGGACCTGACGCGCGAGACCGGGCAGGTCAAGGATGGTGCCAACAAATCCGATCGCAAGAAGTATGAAGTGTCCGAAGCGCGCCAGGAGGTTGAACGCCTTGATCGCGCCAAGCTGTCCGCGCTGAAAGAGCGCATCGACGGCATGCTCTCGACCAGCCCCTTGCTACGCAACTTCCAGAACCAGATTCGCCTGGACATCACTTCCGAGGGCCTGCGCATCCAGATCGTCGACGAAAACAATCGGCCGATGTTTGACAGCGGGCGTGCGGTCCTGAAAGACTATTCCCGCGGTATTCTGCACGAGATCAGCCGCGCATTGAATGAGGTGGACAACAAAATTTCGATTTCCGGCCACACCGATGCACAGCCGTTTGTTTCCGGCGATCGGGGGTATAGCAATTGGGAGCTTTCGGCTGACCGTTCCAATGCTGCAAGGCGCGAAATGGTGATGGCCGGCATCGATGAACAGAAGATGGTGCGTGTGGTGGGCCTGGCGTCATCGATTCCGTTGGTCCCCGACGATCCATTCGATCCGCGCAACCGTCGCATCAGCATCATTGTGCTCAACAAAAAAGCTGAGGAAGCAGTGATGCGGCCGGTTCCTGCGCTTGATATCTCTAATTCGAGCGCTGTCAGCCAGCAACTGGCGCCGCCCGCTGCCGGACTACCTGCCTCGGCACTCAGCAGCTTCCCTTCACCGCGCAAATAAACAGCTTCCCGTCTACAAGGAGAATCACATGGGTCACAGCGACTACCAACTTCTGAACATGGTCAATGAGAAATCTCGCCTGGCAGGCTCCAACAAGATGGAGTTGCTGCTGTTCTCGCTGGGCGGGGCGGAAACCTTCGGCATCAACGTTTTCAAGGTGCGCGAAGTATGCGAATCGATGCAGATTACCAAGACACCCAACATGCCGATGGGTGTTGAGGGGATTGTCTCGTTGCGTGGCAGCATCATTCCGGTGATCGATCTGGCCACCTGCCTGCAAATGCCTTTTGATGGTGAACGCACCAAGCTGATCATTACCGAGTTTTCCAGCCACACCCAAGCGTTCTACGTCGCCAACGTCGATCGTATCGTGCGGGTCGACTGGGACCAGGTCAAGACGCCACACAGCCTTGCGGCCAAGACCTTGGGTCTGATCACAGCCATTACGCAGCTATCGGACGGCAAGCTGGTATCCATCCTGGATGTCGAGCAGATCCTCTCGAACGTCATCGGCGAAACCGAAGTGCCGCATCTGGAACCGATTGCAGCAACCAAACCTGCCAGCATCTTCTTCGCCGACGATTCCGGGCTGGCGCGCAGAAAGATCATGGAGGTGTTGGACAAGATGAGTATCTCCTATCAGTACGCACAGAACGGGGTGGAAGCCTGGGACAAATTGAAGAAAATTGCCAAGCGTGTGGAAGACGAGAATGGCGTTCTCAAGGATACGATCAACCTGATCCTGACTGACGCGGAAATGCCAGAGATGGATGGTTACGTGCTCACCAAGCACATCAAGGAAGACAGCCGCTTTGAGGGCATCCCGGTGATGATGCATTCATCGCTGTCTTCGACTGCCAACCAGAAGCTGGGCCAACAGGTGGGAGTCGACGTTTACATCCCGAAATTCAATCCCGAGGATCTGTCACGTGCCTTGACCGGCATGATCCTGCGCTAACTCGAGGTACGCCATGTCAACTGCTGAACTGAAAGTCCTGATCGTCGACGACGTCTCGACCAGGCGCCGCATCATTCGCAATCTTCTCAAGGAGATTGGATACAGCAACGCCGACGAGGCCGAGGACGGCAATGCGGCCTTGACCAAGCTGCGTGGTGCGCGCTTCGACTTTGTCGTCTCCGACATCAACATGCCCAACATGAACGGGTTTGAGCTGCTGCGGCAGATTCGCGCCGATGACGGACTCAAAGCATTGCCGGTACTGATGGTGACGGCCGAGGCCAAGAAGGAAGACATCGTCACGGCCGCGCAGGCCGGTGCCTCCGGCTACATCGTCAAGCCGTTCACCAAGGCAGTGCTGGAAGAGAAAGTTGCGAAGATCATCCAGAAACTGAAAGGCTAGGGGATCCTCATGAGCCAAGTTGTGGAGTGTGAAGCGGAAGACCTGGAAGCGCTGTTTGACCAGATTGCAGACAAGCGCCGTGAGGAAATCCAGACGCAGCCCGCAGTGTCACCACCAGAGGCTGCGGAGCCTGCGATCACAGAGCAGGCCAAAGAGCCCTATGACGTGTTCCAGCGCATCGGCAGTCTGACGCGCAATCTGCATGATGCCTTGCGTGAACTGGGCTACGACCAGGACGTAGAACGTGCTGTGGGTGCTTTGCCGGATGCGCGCTCGCGGTTGAGCTACATCGCCAATCTGACCGGACAGGCGGCGGAAAAAGCGCTGGCCAAGTCGGAGGCAGGTTCGGCAATCCAGGAGCAGATTGGCGCCGAGGCACAGGCCCTGGCTGGCAAATGGAATGCACTCATGGCGGGCACGTTGTCCGTGTCGGAGTTTCGTGAAAGTGCTCTGGCGACGCACGCTTTCCTCGATCAGTTGCCGCAGCGCGCGGCAGAGGCAAACAGCCTGTTTACCGACATCATGCTGGCGCAGGACTTTCATGACCTCACCGGCCAGGTGATCAAGAAAGTGGTGGACGTGGCACAGAATCTGGAGACACAACTGGTCAAACTGTTGATCGAGTCGTCCCCACCGGAGCGCCGGCTGGAAGTGGGTGAAGAGTGGCTCAACGGCCCGGTGATCGATGCCACTGGCCGCAGCGATGTGGTGACAGATCAGACGCAAGTGGACGATTTGCTGGAGAGCCTCGGGTTCTGACGGGCGAGGCCAAATGGAGACAGTTTCATGAGCGACATGAGTGAAATGCAGGACCTGCTGCAGGATTTCCTGGCCGAAGCCGGCGACATGCTGGATGACGTGGACCAGAAGCTGATCATGCTGGAGCATGCGCCGGAGGACATGGAGCTGCTCAATACGATTTTTCGCGGATTCCACACCATCAAGGGCGGGGCGGGTTTTCTTGATGCCCAGGCCATGGTGGCCTTGTGCCATCGGACCGAGAACCTGTTTGATCACCTGCGCAGCGGCAAGCTCAAGCTCTTTCCGGAGATGATGGATTCGATTCTGGAAGCAACCGGCCACGTGAAGCGGATGATGAGTGAGATGGGCGATCGTTCCGCCCCCACCGCGGCGCCGGCGGAACTCCTGGAAGCGCTGGATGTGCTGGCCAAGGGGGAGCGACCGGTTGTAGAACCTGCTGCGCAGGTGGCGAGCAAACCAGTGGAAGGGGCATCGTCGACAGAGCCGGATTGGGCCGAGCTGCACAGGCTGTTGACCGGTTCCTCTGAAGACATCCGCGTCAATGCCGCGCCGGAAGCTGAACGCGGCTCCAAGGCAACGGCCGGAACAGGGAAGACGGCGGAAGCATCCAAGCCGGTGTCCTCCGAGACGGCCAAGTCAGGCGCCAACAAGGAAAACACCCTGCGCGTGGATACGGCGCGCTTTGACCAGATTCTCAATCTGTCAGGCGAGATTGGTCTTACCAAGAATCGTCTGAACTGCCTCAACGCCGATCTGGAGCGTTTGGGCGGCGACAACGCTTCAGTGCGTACCATCACCCAGGTGCTGGGTCAGCTCGATACGCTGGTGTCGGATCTGCAGACGGCGGTGATGAAGGCGCGCATGCAGCCGGTCGGCAGGGTGTTCCAGAAGTACACCAGACTCGCGCGCGATGTGGCACGGCAGCTTGGCAAGGACGCCGATCTGATCATCGAGGGGGCGGAGACCGAGGTTGACAAGACCATCCTTGAGGAACTGAACGATCCGCTCGTGCATTTGATCCGCAACTCGGTCGATCACGGGCTGGAAACCACCAAGGAGCGCACGGCCTCGGGCAAACCGGCGCGCGGCTCCATCAAGCTCAGCGCCCGGCAGGCCGGTGACCACATCATCATTGAGATCGTCGATGACGGCCGTGGCATGGATCCGGAAGTGTTGCGCCGCAAGGCGGTCGAGAAAGGCCTGATCTCGCTCGATGAGGCCAACTCCATGGACGAGCGCCAGAGTCTGAACCTGATTTTCCTGCCGGGCTTTTCCACCAAAACGGACATCAGCGAAGTCTCGGGCCGCGGCGTCGGCATGGAT
>SXGT01804742.1_pt1 | contig 17967 bp, 20 predicted proteins | sample 3176221 | NCBI WGS metagenome assembly SXGT01 (sample SAMN11356862, study PRJNA531348) | freshwater metagenome | isolation source: freshwater sample F1-120 | place: China: Fuxian Lake, Yuxi | collected 2017-12-25
CAGCTGCAAACCTCGAAGCGGAAGCTGGACACGATAGGTTGGTGGCTGATGTGGGTGCGCATGCAGAGCCGGTCCCGGAGCTGGAGTTTGATCAGACATTGGGTTGGTAATCCTGCGCTGCAGAAATGGCACACGCGGCGGAGCGTGAGTAGGCGTGGTGCAGCCGCCGGCAGAGTGCACTGAATGTTCAGGGCTGCCAATGCTGGTCTGTCCAAATCGGGCCATTTCCGCCTGTTGCGCTGAACGTACCTCTCGGAATATCCAACAAAAGTGATCGTTGACCATAAAGTATCGGCGGGGTGGAAATTCGTGCAAATTGGCACTTGACAAACTTAGGACAAGCGCTTATTATCAGGGAGTGGTTGAGGCCTTGAATTTCCTATCCGTAATTATATGGCGTCAGCCGCCTGACGATACGCCGCGCGTTGGATGAACTGGTGCGCCAAGACTGGCTGGAAAAAACATGGAGTGGGTACCTTTGTCCGGCAACCAATAAAGGCATCCATCGCGGCTAATAGATTAAACTTCACCGGACAGATGAAGGCCATTGGCATGAAACAGGGCAACAAACATATCAGGCACCGGTTGGTTGCAGCAACAGATAAAGTCGCGCGCGCTCTGCGTGTTGAGGTGGGCGATCCGATCATTGAAATCACCCGCGTACGTCTGGCAGATAATGTGCCGATCTTGCTTGAGATGGCATGCCTGTCAACAACGCGCTTCCCTTCTCTGGTAGATTATGATTGGATTGGTCGAAGGCTCAATCACTATACAAAATGTTGAACGGAGAATACGGCATCATCATTTCAACGGTAGATAACACCATCAAACCGGTTTTGCTGACTGAAATGGAAGCGCATTATCTTAAATCTAAAGCAGGCAGTCCGGCGATACTAAGCGAGACTGTTGCACAGACGCGCGATGGCACGCCAGTGGAGTATTCGTGGTCGTTCTCAAATCGAGATAAAAGCGAATTTTATTTCCGTTTTCAACACATAGAACCAGAAATACAAAAAGGAGGTGCAGCATAAAATTTTCCCGTTCAGATGTGTGACCATATTAAGTTCATTTCATTAAGGAAAAAAAACATGGCTACTAATGATAAAAAAACTGTTGTAGAAACAAATAAGTCCTGGACTGACCGTTTGACAGGTTGGATGGAAAATCTGGCCCCATTTTTTGATCAGCCCCACTTGGCGTCGGTGCGCGATGGTCTCGCATCCTTGATGCCTTTCCTGATCATCGGCGCTTTCACCCTGTTGATCCTGCAATTCCCAGTTCAGGGCTGGCTGGATTATTTGGATGGCAATGCCTCCCTGACGGATAAGCTGTGGGTGCCATTCAACATGACATACGGCCTGATGTCAATCTTTGCAGCATTAGCAATCGCCTACAACCTGGCCCGCCGCCGTAACATGGACCCTCTGATGCCCTCGATCATGTCCCTGTTGACCTTCCTGGTTATCGCCGCTCCCAAATTTGTCAGCGACGCAGATGGCAACCCAGGACTTCTGTCAACCTATTTCGACAGCAAAGGGCTTTTTACCGCGATCATCGTCGGGTTGCTCTCGGTTGAGATCTATCGCTTCTTCGTTGAGCGCAAGCTGGTCATCACGATGCCGCCGCAGGTGCCACCCTCTATTGCCAACGCATTCATCGCGCTTGTTCCGGGTGTCGTGCTTCTGGCACTGGCTTGGATCGTTCGAGTTCTTTTTGATATTAACCTTGCGCAAGGGGTCGTGGATGTAATCTCCAAGATCATCCCGGTGGCTTCCAGTTATCCGGCGGCGGCATTTGCTGAAACAGTGCATGCTTTTCTGTGGACGCTGGGTATTCATGGCGACCTGACGATTGGCATTGTATTACAGCCCATCTGGACTTCAAATATCGCGGCCAATGCAACAGCGGTAGCTGCAGGACAATCTGCGCCGTTCATCTACTCATCCGAGTTCCGCGCTGCCTATGTCGTCCCCGGTGGTTCCGGCGCAACATTTATGCTGGCCGTCTACCTGATCCGTAGCAAGGTCGCGCGCTTGCGCAAGGTGGGTTGGCTTGGCATCTGGCCAGGCATCTTCAACATCAACGAACCCATCACATTTGGTACACCGGTCATCTTCAACCCGGTCATGGCGATCCCCTTCATTTTGATCACCTTCCTGAATGTGACCTTCGCATGGCTCATGCACACATTTGGCTTTGTAAAGCCAATGTTCATCGCCATGCCATGGACGCTGCCAGGACCGATCCTAGCCTTCCTTCAGGCTGGTTACTCATGGCAGGCTGCCCTTGTCACGATCATCACACAGTTTATCATTCCTGGCGTGATCTGGTATCCCGCTTTCAAGGCTTGGGAGCGCATCGTAATTGAAAAAGAGGGAACTGGAGACTAGGCAGAAACATTTGCTGAGTTCGCCGGTTCTTTGTGACATAAAACAGTTGGATCAGGGAGGGGATTGATGCGTCAATCCTCTCCCACTTTTTCTGCCATCAAGCGGAGACAAGTTATGAAGTTGACCATTTTAGGGGCGGCAGGCGTGCGTACCCTGCTAGTTCTACAAAGCATCATTGCCCGCCAACATAAAGTTGGATTGAGCGAACTTGCTTTAATGGATGTTGACCTCCACCGGCTGGAAATGATGCGCGATTTATGTGAAGATTAATTGGCAATGCTGACATCAATTTCTAAATCACCTGGACACAGGTTTCCCGTAGTGCCATACGTGGGGCAGACTATGTGATCACCACCTTCCGAGTGGGCGGGATGGAATCCCGGGTTATTGAAGAGCAAGTGCCGCTTCAGTATGGTGTGCTGGGTCAGGAAACCATAGGTCCAGGAGGTTTTGCAATGGCGCTGCGTACAATTCCGGTGGTACTTGATTATGTGAAAATTGTGCAGGAAGAATCACCCGATGCATGGCTTCTTAATTTCACCAACCCGGCTGGCATCGTTACAGAAGCAATCATCAATTCCGGAAATCACCAGCGGGCCATGGGTATCGGCGATAAGCCTCCGTCCATGTGGCGTGCAGCTGCAGCCCGGCTTGGGTTGCAGCCTTCCGATTTGCTGGTGGAATACTTTGGGATTAACCACCTTGGCTGGATGCGAGCCATTCATCACGAAGGGCAGGATCGATTGCCTGAATTGATAGATTTCATCGAGTCGCACAAGGAAGGCATCCTGCCAGGACTGCCCTTCGAACCGGGATATATCCGTATGTTGGGCATGATCCCAAATGAAGATAACTACTTTTACACCAGCACCCAAAAAGTTGTAGATAATCTTAAACGCACCGGGCAGAGTCGCGCACAACAGGTTATGATTTTCAATGTTGAGCTTTATGAGAATCTAAGCCAGTTTGCTTTAAGAGGAGCTTCGGTCAAGGAAATGAAGCTGTCTACCTGAACTATCTTGCAAAACGTGGTGAGACTTATATGAGCATCGAAACCGGACACAAGCATGAAATTCCGCCTGAATGGCAGGAAAAACTTACCCAAATGGAAGCTTCTGCCGAAGGCTATTCCGATGTTGCATTGGGCGTAATCGAGTTGTTGCGCAACACGGCCGGCGGACTGTCAATTCTCAATGTTTGCAATCAGGGTGCCATCAATGGCATGTGTGATGAAGACGTGGTTGAAATAACCTGTCAGTTGGGACATGGGGTTATCCGCCCACTTGTTGTTGGTACTAACCCCGATCATGCCTTGGGATTAATGAAACAGGTGAAGGAATATGAAAGGCTAACCATCCAAGCCGCTGTGGAAGGATCGTACGATCTAGCGCTCAAAGCCCTAGCATTACACCCATTGGTGCCATCTTTGAGTATAGCCCGCTCGATTCTGGATGATTACTGCCAACAACATGGCGCATATTTTCCTCAATTGAAACACTAGCGCCGGCTGGTTGGTGGTTTTAAACAATACAAGAATGGTAGATTTCAAAAAGCAATATGTTAGTGTCACGTAAAGAGCATTTCAGAGGTCGATAATGGCACTATTTTACAAAATTTTGAACCAGTCGCGTTTGATATGATGAATGGTCTGTTTGAGCAGATTGAACAAACCATTCCAAAGGAGAAATAAAATGTCTGAAACAGATACAACTCAAAAGCCTATTAAAGCCCTGATGGTGTGTGCCATGGGAATGTCATCTTCCCTATTGGAGAATAAGACCAAGAAAGCGGCAGCCAATGCCGGTATTCCCTTTGAACTTAAGGCGACAACCGTCGCAGATATTGTCCGATGGGATCCAACGATGCATTGGTACGATATTATCCTGATCGCGCCCCAGGTTTTTTATAAGCGCAAAGCAATTGAGCAAACAGCTTTTCCGCATGGCATTCTTGTGAAGCCCATTGACCCAACTGTGTTTGGCATGGTGGATGGCGAGGCATTGTTAAGACAGATTCTGGAAGCCATTCGGGTCCGTGAGGAAGCAAAGGACGAATAAGGATTATCCATTTAGGAGGACCCAAACCTTATACTCATTCTTCGTGGCTTGATTGTTGCTTTTGGCGGGTTTGTGTTCATTTTCCTGCCCGGCTCCCTTATTTCCATTCTGTCCCGGCGCAACCTGCGCTTTGAGATGTCTCTTCTGCTTTGGGGCATGGGAATATTGGTAGTAACCTTATTTCCCGCCATTTTCCTGACAAGTCTGTCACGCATGATTATCTTTGGCAAACTTGCCCCTGAAGGGGGCATGCTCTATGCCTTCTTATTAATAGGCAGTCTGCTGGCGGCAATTTTTCTTGAAGGGAGTAAGTATCTATTTTTGCGCTGGCGTCAAATTCCGACCGAAAAACTATTAGGCAGCGGTATCCTGCTTGGGCTTGGTGTTGGCCTGTTGACCAATGCCTATCAGGGCATTTCCCTCGTCGGCGCAGGCTTTCGACTGGTCCTTGGTGATACTTCAACACCTGACCTTGCAAAGATCGCGTCGCAGGCATGGTTTGATCTAATTTTGGGACTAGTCTCGCTAAATGTTTACCGCATCGCATTGGTAGCAATTAGCGCCGCCCTGGGAGGACTTGTTGCACATGCGCTGATAGAGGGACGACAACGCTGGTTGTGGCTTGCTATACTCTTTAATACAGTATATGCTTGGAGCTACAGCGCCATTGGGCTTGCTCTAGGGAGTGACAACTTGGTTGCTAATGGCATCGTGTTTCTTTACCAGGGAATTTTGGTGATACTGGCTCTGTTCTTGTTGATGCGGCAGGTGTCAACTTCACAAAATAAGCGGGACTCGATGCCCGTGGATGGTGACTCATGAATTCTCAAACACCTGAAACAAATTAAGCCAAAGATAATAAAGAAATGATCATGATCCCATCTGGAGAGTTTTTGTTTGGCGCAAACAAACAGCCCATGACTCTTCCCGCTTATTACATTGACCGTGTCCCGGTCACCAATGCTGGATATAAAGTTTTTTTGGATGCAACACAGGCCAGTTTCCCACCTCACTGGCGCCAGGGCAAACCGCTTCCCGGAACTGAGGATCACCCAGTGGTGCATGTCACATGGTTTGATGCGGTTGATTATGCCAAATGGGCCGGCAAGCGACTGCCAACCGGGCCTGAATGGGAGAAGGCTGCGCGGGGTACTGATGGGCGCATTTTTCCCTGGGGCGACACTTTTGACAAAATATGCCTGAATTCCGGAGAAGGCGGTCCTTTTACGACTGTGCCTGTTGGACAATATTCGCCGAAAGGGGACAGCCCTTATGGCGTTGTAGACATGGCAGGTAACGTTTATGAATGGACGAATGACGGCAATGAGGTCGTCACGATGGGATTGCGCGGCGGAAGCTGGCTTGAAGGACGGGATAACGCGCGCACATTCATTGTCCGGAAGCACACCCCCCGCCGCAAGAATGACTTCATCGGCTTTCGCTGTGTGATGGATGTGCCTTAATGACTATTTAAACTCTAGTTCGGCACGGTACAACGGAATGGATCGAACAAGGGCTTCTGCATGGAATTTTGGATGCGCCTCTGAGTGTACGCGGGAGGCAGGAAGCAAATCTTGCTGCTTCGGCATTGGCGAATCAGCATTTTGATGCCTTCTATACCAGTCCCTTGGGGCGTGCTCGTGAAACTGCGGCTATCATCGGTCAGTCAATTGGCATGGACCCAGTTCCCTTGGACGGCCTGCGTGAGATGAATTTTGGCAGGATGGAAGGCGGGCGGCTGTTTAACTTTGCCAAAGATACACCGCTCCAACGTAAGCTGCGCTTGCCTCGGTCCATTTCATTGTGCAGTTAGGCGGAGAGCCGCGCAACAGGTTTGGTGAACGGGTGGTTGCATCGGTCTGCGAGATAGCCCGACAACTTCCCAATCAACCAGTACTGGTAGTCATACACATGGCTGTTCGAAGTAACATACTTGCGGGACTGATCGATCAAGACCCTTCTGCTTGGGTAAATTACGATGGATGGCCTGCAGGTGCATTCACCGAAATTGAACTCGACCCCATGGGTAATGCAAAGATCAACCGTTTGACCATTGACGACCATCTAAAAACATTAAGGAGTAACCCATGACCGACGACCAAACCATGAACTGGGAACAGACTTTGTTCAACATCACTTTACATGCCGGGAACGCCCGCTCAAAGGCGCTGGCAGCTGCCGAGGAAGCTGAAGCAGGTAATTATGAAGAAGCTGAAGCCTCTTTAGTGGAAGCCGAAGATGAGCAAGCCGAGGCTCATAAAGTACACGCAAAGGTCATCCAAATGGAAGCAGGCGGCGAACAAGTACCTTTCTCGGTATTACTGATCCACTCAATGGACTTATTGCTACTGTCCTGGGCAGAGATCGATCACACCCGTCAAATGATCGGCATACTTAAGCGCGTGTCTGATTTGGAAAGTGAGATGAAGAAATGGCGAAAATAGAAAAGATAGCAATTGTTGGGGGTGGTAGTGCTTACACTCCTGAATTCATCGAAGGCTTTATTACTCACGAGAACGAAATCCAAGTGGGCGAGATCGCCTTGTTCGATGTCGACGAGGAGCGGCTGAACATAGTCGGTGGCATGGTCCAGCGTCAGGTGCATCATGCTGAGTTGGATACGCGTATCACCCTTACTCTTTCGTGCCCAAAGGCGGTGGAAGGTGCACGCTTTGTGGCATCTCAAATGCGTGTTGGCCAGATGCCCGCACGCATCCGCGACGAAAAGACTCCGCTCAAACATAATGTGATCGGTCAGGAAACGACCGGACCGGGTGGAACACTCAAAGCCTGGCGCACCATCCCTGTTACCCTCGAAGTGGCACGTGATGTCGAAAAGTATGCGCCTGGAGCTTGGTATCTTAACTTCACCAACCCATCAGGCATCATCACAGAGGCTATCCTTAAACACACCAACCTGAATGTGGTCGGACTGTGCAATAATCCGATTAATATCCGTCGAATGATCGCTCAAGCAATGGGCGTGCGTGACGAACAGGTGTATCTGGAATGGATCGGATTAAACCATGTCAACTGGGTGCGTCACATCTTTGTCGATGGTCAAGATATTACGGAGCGCGTTTTCGAAGACTTCGAAAAATTCAAGGGTGAACTTCATTTCCCAACGGGACTTGTCCGTATGTTGGGCGTTCTTCCGGGTTCCTATCTTCAATACTATTATGATCATCCTTGTAAACTGGCTGAAGCAAAGGCAGTTGCGAAGTCACGCGGCGAAGTGGTGCAGGAAGTCGAGAAGGAGTTATTTAAGAAATATATAGATCCCAATCAGGTTGTCAAACCACCAGAACTCAGCCAGCGCGGTGGCGCGCTGTACTCGGAGGCGGCCATGCGGCTTATGCTTTCACTGTTGCATGACCGGCGCGATATCCAGATCGTGGTTACTCGTAACAACGGTGCAATCTCCGATCTTCCCGATGATGTTTCTGTTGAAGTTCCCTGTGTGGTGGGTGCGCACGGTGTCACGCCGTTGCACATGGGACGCCTACCTGAAACCATTCGCGCCTTATGCCAACAGGCCAAGGCATGGGAAAGTTGGACAGTTGAAGCGGGCGTTACCGGTTCCCGTCAGGCGGCTCTTATGGCTATGACGGTCAATCCGTTGGTACCCTCATTTGAGGTGGCCCGTGCATTGGTGGATGAGATGTTGGAAGCAAACCGGGACTACCTGCCCCAGTTTTTTCCTAAGAAATAAGTTGCTTAGTGCTGTCATTGCGAGGTGGTGCACTTCCGCCGAAGTAATCTCCCGTTTAACTTGAATAGAGATTGCCACGCCGCCGAAAGTGTATCGGCGTCTGGCAATGAATCGTTAAAAAAATCAAAACAGGCGAAGTTGCAAATCCGCCCTGCAAAAGGAGTATAGAATGACACATATTGATCTTACAAAATCGGTTGAGGTACCGTCCTGGCTGAAGATTGCGGCACGCCCGACTTCCATTGGCAACGGTGAGTTGGAACGACAGTGGCTGGAGATCGGCGAGGAAACAACCGAGGCAATTCTCAAAGTGTTGCCAACCGGTAAATATACAATGGGGCCGTATCTTAATGCCTTTGAAGACGAATTTGCGAAATACAGCGAGTGTCAATATGGAATTGGTATTTCAAGTGGAACTGCCGCATTGCACCTGGCAATCCGAGCCATCGAGGTCGGTCCTGGCGATGAGGTAATTACTGTCGCCAATACCTACGTAGCGACAGCCCTGGCAATTTCCTATACTGGTGCGATGCCAGTTTTTGCGGATGTGGACCCCAGGACTTACAACTTGACTGCAGAATTAGTATCCGCGAAAATTACCCTGCGCACAAAAGCAATCCTGCCGGTTCATCTCTACGGTCAGCCTGTGGACATGGACCCAATTCTTGATCTAGCTCGAAAGCACAACTTGTGGGTGGTTGAGGATGCTTCACATGCCCACGGCGCAACTTACAAAGGCCGCAAAGTTGGTTCGTTGGGAGATATCGGCTGCTTCAGTCTCTATCCAAGCAAGAACATGGGCGCTTATGGCGATGGCGGAATCATCACGACCAATAACGATGAGTTGTTTGAGAAGGTCAAGATACTGCGCTACGTCGGCCAGCGTGTCAAGTTTGTGCATGAAGTGATTGCCTTTCAGGAAAGACTGGATGAGATTCAAGCCGCCGCACTAAGTGTCAAACTGCGCTATCTGGACTCGTGGAACAACCGCCGCCGCAAGTGGGCCGCCATCTATAATGAAATGCTGGCCGATGCTCCCGTAGTGCTTCCGTATGTAGCGCCCGGAGCTCATCACGTTTATTATTCCTATGCCATTCTGGTCAAAAAAGAAGAGCGCGATGACCTGATGAACTTCCTTGCAGACCACGACGTGGGATCGTTTGCCATGTACCCGACTCCGGTACCGCTCCTGCCTTGCTATGCTGACCTGGCCTATAAAACGGAAGATATCCCCCTTGCTGCGGAATATGCCGATCGCGTGGTTAACTTGCCTATCTTCCCGCAAATGCGGGAAGATGAGGTGCGGAAAGCGGCTCAGGCAGTTGTTGATTTCTATAAAAGCCAAAACTAGAGGTTTCATGTCTGAAGGCATTAAGTTGGCTGTCCTAGGTGGTAGCGGAGTTGCCACCCCTGAATTGATCGATGTGTTGGCTCGCTCTGACGAACGTCCAGCGCTGCATGTGTCACTCATTGGACGAAGTGTTGACAAGCTGCAGGCAGTTGCAGAGATGTGCAAGCGGCTGGCTACAAAAAAACCCCCGCCCATTACAATCAGTTTCCATGTTGATCCACAAGAGGGGTTGGAGGGTGCAGATTATATACTCAATCAGATTCGTGTTGGAGGTTATCAGGAACGAGCTAATGACGAAACTTTTCCACATGAATTCGGAATTCCTGGCGAGGAAACTTTTGGGCCCGGCGGGATGAATATGGCGCTCAGAACCATCCCTGTCGTCATTGAGTCATGCCGCATTGTAGAGAAGGTTGCGCCAAAAGCATTGATGATCAATCTGACCAATCCCAGCAGTATCGTTCAATACGCCATTAATTATGCCACTCGTGTTAAGGTGGTCAGCATTTGCGATCTGCCGATGATGGCCGCGCAGACAATAGCTGATTTGCTCAACCTCCCGGTACGTGAACTGGTTGTGCGTTATACCGGCATGAATCATTTTGGCTGGGTTACAGAGGTAAGCTGGCAGGGAATGGACATGCTGGCACGGGTGTTGGATAAGTTCGTTACGATGCCTGGCTTGTCGGTGGAAGCGGATATTATTCGGGCGTTGGGCGTCATCCCCACGTCCTACTTTAAATACTTTTACCATGCCAATCGTGTGCTCGCGGCGCAACAGGGCAAGCGTGCACGCGCCGAAGAACTGCTTGAATTGGAAGCCGAAATTTTTGCTGAGTACCGTTCCGAAAATCTGGATAAAAAACCAACGGGTCTCGTGAAACGTAATGCAGCCTGGTACGAGCACATGATCGTGCCATTGTTGTTAGCCCGTGCTAAAGATACCGCTGAGGTTCAATACCTTCAAGTAACCAATGATCACGCCCTGCCATTTTTGCCATCGAAGGCGATCGTTGAAGTGCCTTGTGTGGTGCGACAAAATGGTTTTTTGCCATTAGCCTATGACGGCGGACTGTCGTCTGATCTCGAGTCCCTGCTGTTGACCAATGCTACGTTTGAAATGTTGTGGGCAGAGGCTGTTGTTGAACAGAATTACTCGAAGGCATTACGCGCGATGTTGATGAACCATCTTGTGACCAACTACGATCAGGCCCTGGGTATCCTGAATAAAATCTGGCCGAAATAGGTGATTCATATAATGCAATCGTTGTCCATTGTTGTTCTTAATAAAGTGGGTTTACATGCCCGCCCTGCCGCCCTTTTTGTGCAAGCTGCGATGCTGCATCAGTCCAAAATTACCTTGACGAACGGTGAAAAGAGCGGCAATGCTAAAAGTATCATGGGCATTCTTGCACTTGGGGTTCAACAAAACGACGAGATCACGATCAATGCCGATGGGCCGGATGAAATGGAAGCAGTGGCTGCGCTTACCAAGTTGGTTGAAGATAATTTTGGTGAATCATTATGAGTGAGTTTATCCTGAAAGGCATTGCTGCTTCTGAAGGGATTGTCATCGGAACAGCGTTTTGCCATAAACCCTTATTTCTTGAAATTCCGCCTCGACCTGCCGGACCTATCCAGGAGGAATTGCAACGATTTCATGTTGCTTGTGAACAAGCAGTACAGGAACTTGAATCGCTCAAAGCTGATGTGCTGTCACGCAGCGGCGCGGAAACTGCCGCAATCTTTGATGCTCACAAGATGATAGTTGCAGACCCGATGCTGCACGATGCCGTCCAATCCCGCCTCGAAGCGGGACAGACCATCGAGACAGCAGTGCAGGATGCTAGTGAGGAGCTTGCGGCAATGCTCGGAGCTATGCAGGATGAACTCTTTGCCGCGCGTGAAGCGGATGTGCGCGATGTTGGGCGTCGGTTACTGCGCACACTGTTGAGCATACCTGATACCTCGATTCACAAATTACAATCCCTAGCGGTAATAGTCTCGTACGATCTGACGCCATCAGATACAGTCTGTCTTCTGTCTGAATTTACACTTGGTATCTGTACAGCCGGTGGCGGACTGACATCGCATGTTGCCATTCTGGCCCGGACAATGGGTCTGCCCGCTGTCGTTGGATTGGGGAAGAAGGCACTGGATCAGATTACAGAAGGAACCACGCTTGTTCTGGATGGAACAAGTGGTACGGTCATAGTAGACCCGGAGCTTGCCACTTTGGAACGATGTGAAGCTGCTCGTGCTAAAGCCTTGGCGCGTGTTGCGACGATGCAGGTCACATCATCCAAAGAAGCTGCTACAGCGGATGGCCGGCGCGTGGAAGTCAGCGCGAATATTGGCGACGCTGACTCGGCACAGGAAGCGGTTCGCTTTGGCGCAGAAGGTGTTGGTCTGTTGCGTACTGAGTTCTTATATCTACAAAACACTCGCCCGCCCGACGAAGAACAACAGATAAAGGCTTATAAGAGCGTTTTTGCTGCAATGGGAGACCGCCCTGTGATCGTCCGAACATTAGATATTGGCGGGGACAAGCCGCCCGCTTATCTTAAATTTGACGCTGAGTTGAATCCATTCCTAGGCTGGCGCGCGATTCGCATCTGCCTTGAAGATCATCCATTATTCAAAACACAGCTTCGTGCCATCCTGCGCGCTGCTGTCGGCCATCGCGCTCTCATTATGTATCCGATGATTAGCAGTGTCGAGGAGCTGAGAGACGCTAATGCTGTACTCGCAGAAGTACGCGCTGAGCTGGATGCCGCGGGGTTGGACTATGCGCGGAAAGTGCCGGTTGGGATCATGGTTGAGACACCCGCCGCCGCAATGCTGGCAGACATACTATCCGTTGAGTGTGATTTTTTTAGCCTTGGGACCAACGATTTGACGCAATATACCCTGGCTGTTGACCGCACAAATGAGCGCGTAGCAAAGCTGTTTCAACCGCTTCACCCGGCCGTATTGCGGCTGATCAAGAAGACCATTGACGATGCTCATCAGCATGGTAAATGGGTTGGAATGTGCGGAGAATTGGCCGGAATGCAAAAGGCTATTCCGATTTTGTTAGGGTTGGGCCTTGACGAATTCAGTATGGCGCCACGCTCCATCCCAGAAGCCAAGTGGCTGATCAGCCAGTTTTCAGATGCACGTGCCAGAGAGATTGCAGTACAGGCATTGAACAAAGCTACTGCCGTCGAAATAGAAAAATACATGGATGGGATGCTGGAAGAACGTATAAGCTAATTGTGCTGGCTTTGCAGACGGCATACTACTCGTAGTTGCGAAAAGAGTATTTGGAATAGAAATTTTAAATTGTTGGCAAGGTTCGAGTTGTAGTGGCCAGTTGAAAAAGTAGGCCGCGTAGGTCAGCCTCTTGCGGCGGCGAGTTTACCAGTAATTTAGTTGTGACAGGACTTGCTTATAGCGCGACTTTGCCTGTGGATATAAATAGTTACTCGTATGCCTGACCTATTAATTACGAAGAGAGTTTCCATAAAATTTCATCTTGATACCGCCGAAGTTTATATCCCAAACAACGAGTCTGTGGAAGAGGTGCTTTCAAGCACCACACACTTGCGTTTTTCCGCGCATCAGGCTTTCCCATCCTGACCACAGCCATCCCACTAGCGATCTACCTGTTCCTCGAATCGCTCAACAATGTTGAATCCGCCCTCGCTGGCCGAGATACGTACGACACCCGCGAAGCCATGCTCGCCGCGGCAGGCGGAACCGCGGTTGCCTCACTCTTCGGATCACCCTTCCCAACCCTGATCTATATTGGGCACCCGGGCTGGAAGTCGGTCGGTTCGCGTATCGGGTATTCGTGGCTCACAGGCGTAACCATGTTTGTGCTGGGCATCTTCGGCTTGCTGGGTATTCTCTCGGCGGTTATTCCAGTCGTTGCGATTCTGCCCATCCTGGTTTACATCGGCATGTTGATTTCCTCGCAGGCCTTCAACGCCAGCCCGCGCCGTCACGCGCCTTCTGTCGCCATCGCCGTCATCCCATGGATCGCGGATTACGTCACCTCGCAGGTCAATAACGCGCTTGGCGCGGCAGGCACAGATTCCGCCACCCTGGGCGTCGTCACCCTCCAGGGCGCAGGCGTTTCCTATAGCGGCATGAACATCCTTTGCGCCGGCTCGATCCTCGTCGGCATGATCCTCGGCGCGATCGTCGCCTTCGTCATCGACCGCAACTGGAAAGGCGCCATCGGCTACACCCTGTTCGGCGCCGCCAGCGCTTGGTTCGGTTTCATCCACAGCACGCAACTGCGTTTCGTCCCCAACGCTCCGTTCAATTTCAGCGACCTGTCATTCAACGCCACGTGGGGTCCCATCGTCGGGTACCTCGCCATGGCGGTGTTGTTCATCGTCATGAGGAACTACACCAAAAACGACCCCGCTCCAAAATTGGAAGATTAAGCTCATCCGTCATACATACAGCCTGGGGTTTTTGCCTCAGGCTGTATGTATTAACTCCATGCAGGTACAAGCCGCATCCCTTGGTGAGGCCGTCCCGCGCGAAAACTTCGACGCGATCATTCAATCTGTCTTTGACTCGGCCGTCAATCTCCGTCTTGCGGATGAGGACCGACTCATCACGCTTTTGATCTCGGAACAGTATGAACTGCCGCAAGGGATTCGGATCGCGGATAAAACTCTCTCGCTTCAAGCCCTGACTGTGGGTCTGCGCGCCGCTTCGAGGGGCAGGATACTACGCTTTGACTCTTCCGCGTTGACGATTGACTTGCGCGGCGCATCCGTATGGAGATGCCACGTGAAGGAACTGAGCGCGGATATGGAATCCACGTCCGCGCTTGAAGCATGGAGCAAGATTTGGCAAGCGCTCAATGAAACCCAAAGATCGAGACGCGCCGATCTCATTGCGGACGAATTGTTTCAAGAAGATTCCGTTTTCCCCTGAGCCGCAGATTGAGCCAGCCCGTCAGTCAACTGGCTTGAGCCGGCTGGCAATTCGACGTTGATGCCGCGACCCGCGCCGCCGGAAAAATGATCGGACTCGGTCCCGGCGTTACTCCCTCCGGCGATGATATTTTGATCGGCTTCTTCGCGGCGATGTGGAGCATGGCAGGGAATACACGAACAGCAATTGTCTTTCTTCTATTCGTTCGGTGACACGTTGATGCGGGTCGCCAGACAAACCAACGAGATCAGCCGCACGTACCTCTACCACGCCGCGCAAGGACAATTCTCCAGCAGTCTTTCGAGCCTTGCCGAAGACTTCGCAACTGGGTGCGACGTCTTGGAAGCGACGCGATACGCAATGCGTGTAGGACATTCCTCCGGCATGGATTCAGTCACGGGATTGTTGCTCGGCTTGCGCGTTTGGGAAACTGTTCCGATCGCAGTCCCCGGCGATGGAGGACTCTGGTGACGCTACATTCATTGTTTTATTCCCGCGGCGGGGACGCCGCCTTGAGCAATCAACGGACAAATTATGACCATTTCTCAACGCATGATAAAAATCTCTACCGCGATTCCGTCTTGCTGATGCAGTTCTCTGAAAAACTGCGCGCGTTGGATGGAATCAAGCAAGCCTCGGCGGTGATGGCGACCGAGAACAACATCAGTTTGCTGGTCGAAGCTGGTTTATCTGCAGGCGCAGTCCCGCCCAGCCCGAACGATTTGTTGATCGTCGTCGAAGGTAGAGACGAATCCTCCGTCAGCGGGGCATTGGATTCGGCTGAGGCGATGTTGAAAGCCAAATCCGCAGATTCAGGCGAGGGTGGAGTGCAACGCGTGCCTCCGCGTAGTATCGAGATGGGACTCGAGTCCATGCCTACTGCAAAATTTGTCCTGATCTCCACGCCGGGCGAATACGCTGCGGCGGAGGCGCGCAAGGCGCTGCAACTCGGCTTGCACGTGATGATGTTCAGCGACAACGTCAGCATGGAAGAGGAAATCCCGCTCAAACAATATGCGCGCGTGCACGATCTGCTTGTGATGGGACCCGACTGCGGTACGGCGATCGTCAACGGCATTCCGTTGGGATTTGCAAACGTTGTGCGGCGCGGCGATATCGGTGTTGTTGCGGCGTCCGGCACGGGTTTGCAACAGGTGACGAGTCTAATCGACCAATTTGGCGGCGGCATTACGCAAGCCCTCGGCACGCGCGGTCATGACCTGAAAAGCGAAGTCGGCGGCATCACGATGTTGCAGGGTATCGAAGCGCTTGCAAAAGATAAAACTACGAAGGTTATTCTGCTTGTTACAAAACCGCCTTCGCTAGATGTAATGAAGAATGTGCTGGAGAAAGCCAAAGCGAGCGGCAAGCCTGTGGTGGTGGAGTTCATCGGCGCGAACTCGAAAGATATTACGAGCGGGAATATTTACGGCGTGAAGACTCTCGAAGACCCCGCATCGGCGTGGGTGATGTTATCAAAGGGCAAAGCCGTGGAAAAGTTTTCGGATGCATTGCCCGCCAGATATAAATCGCTGGCGAAACCCGCGCAGAAAAAATTGAAGAAGGGACAGAAATACATCCGCGGCTTGTTCAGCGGCGGGACGTTCTGTTATGAGACCGTGTTGTTATTGAGCGAGTCGTTGGGCAGGGTGTATTCCAATACTCCGATCAAGAAAGAGGAAAAAATTCCCAACGTGTGGAAGTCGCTCGAACATACCGTGATTGACCTCGGCGACGATTTGTTTACGCAGGGACGCCCGCACCCAATGATTGACTTCCGTTTGCGGAATGAGCGCATCGTTCAGGAAGCAAAGGACCCCAAAACCGCGGTCATCTTGTTGGATAGTGTGCTTGGTTACGGCTCGAACATGGACCCGGCAGGCGAACTTGTGCCAGCCATTCAACAGGCGCAAAAGATCGCATCGAAAGCAAAACGCAACGTGGTCTTTGTCGGTTCGGTGTGTGGCACAGAATCTGACCCGCAGAATCTTTCGCGCTAGGAAGCAGCGCTCCGCGAAGCGGGCGTGATGCTTGCAGATAGCAACGCGCAAGCCGCGCGCCTTGCATCGGCGATTGTGAGGTAATCATGGTCAATAGACTTTTTGAAGGCGACTTACAAGTCATCAACGTGGGATTATTTTCCTTCGCGGATTCGATCCAGCAAACCGGCGGTAAATCCCTGCAGTTGGATTGGCGTCCGCCTGCGGCGGGCGAGCGCGAGACTGGTATGAGCCTCGCAGCGCTTGTCAACGATCCCACAGTCGAAGCCGCGAACCGGACGGCGTATGAACGGTTCTTATCCGCGCAACCGGTTTTGATGGGTGTGGACTCGGCGCGGAATGCGATTCCAAACTTGGGCGAGCGGACATTGCTCCATGCGGGACCTCCGATCGAGTGGAGTCGCATGTGCGAACTGATGCAGGGCGCGATCATAGGCGCGGTTCTCTTCGAAGGCTGGGCTGAGAATCACGACGCGGCGCGCAAGCTGGCTGGAAGCGGCGAGATCCAATTCTCGCCCTGTCATCATTACGGCGCGGTCGGACCGATGTCCGGTGTGATCAGCTCTTCGATGCCGGTCTGGATCGTGAAGAACCAGGATTGCGGCAATATGTCTTTCAGCCACTTGAACGAAGGGTTGAGCAAAGTCCTGCGCTTCGGCGCGAACGACGACTCGGTGTTGGAACGACTCAAATGGATGGCGGCGGTCCTCGGTCCCGCGATGGACGCGGCTGTTAAATAACTGGGCGGGATCGAACTGCGTCCCATCATCTCGCAAGCCTTACACATGGGCGATGAGTGTCACAACCGCTACGCGGCGGCTTCGTTAATTCTATTCAAGAAACTTGCGCCCGTATTATTGAAAACAGATCTTCCCCAAAGCGATATTGTGAAGGCACTTGAGTTTATCGCGGGCAACGACCGTTTCTTTTTGAATATCTCGATGGCGTGTTGCAAGGCGATGCTGGATGCTGGTCACGATGTGGAACACAGCACGCTGGTCACGGCGATGGCTCGCAACGGTGTGGATTTTGGAATCCAAGTCAGCGGCTCGGGCGACGCGTGGTCCACGGCTCCTGCCCCGATGGTTTATGGTCTCTTCTTCCCCGGCTATTCCCAAGCCGACGCCGCGCCCGACCTCGGGCACAGCGCCATCACCGAAACCGCGGGCATCGGCGGTTTTGCAATGGGAGCCGCGCCCGCCATCGTGCAATTCGTAGGCGGCACTCCGCAAGATGCGATCGCGTATACGCGCGAGAAGTATCACATTACGATGGGAGTCAACGGCGGCTTCACTCATTCCAGCACAAACACGGTCCCGAGCGGGCGCGAAACCATTCGCGCACCGCGGTTGTCCGCGTCTTCTACTCCGCGCTACCACTGGGCCACTGGTCGCGTGGTTCCCACCCCAACAAATCGCGAGTGGCGGTCAGGTCGTAGGCGTGTTTGGAAACGTACAGGCTTGTCGCGTACACCACCGCGAATGGCGGGAGCGTCGCGACTTCCACCGCCGCCGCGAAG
>SXGT01117814.1_pt1 | contig 17966 bp, 14 predicted proteins | sample 3176221 | NCBI WGS metagenome assembly SXGT01 (sample SAMN11356862, study PRJNA531348) | freshwater metagenome | isolation source: freshwater sample F1-120 | place: China: Fuxian Lake, Yuxi | collected 2017-12-25
CGCAGTCTTCCAGGAAAGCAATGATCGCAAAAAGGAATACGATCTGCGGCAAGAAAACGATGACCGCTCCGACGCCTTTGATGATGCCTTCAACGAGCAGGCTCCGTAGCGGTCCCGGCGCCAGCATCCCGCTGATGCCTTCACTGACCCAGGCCACCCCGGCCTTGATCCAGTCCATGAAGGGCGCCGCCACGACGAAGATCGATTCAAAGACCAGGAACATGACGACAAGAAAGACAAGCACGCCCCACACCCGGTGCGTCAGGACCTTGTCGATGCGATCAGTCAAACTCACGGGCCGCTGCGCGGGGCGGGCAATGCAATCAACGGTCATCTTGCGAATCCAGCCGTAGCGCACGCGTGCTTCAATCCCCGCCAGCGTGAATCCGGCTTGCACCAGACGCTGGCGCGCGGCAGTCATTTTTTCGAGAAGCTCGGGGCCATACCGGTCGCCCAACCGTTGTTCAGCGTACCCGCCGACATCGAGCAGAAGCCGTCGCAAGAGATAGGTGGGTTCCTGCGGACCAGTGAAGGCTTGCAGGATCGCGACTTCTTCCTCAAAGCGTTCGGGGAATGCGGGGCAGCGGGCGCAGTTTCGGTTGGTAAGAGCCGCGCCGATTGCAGTTTTCAATGCTTCCAGTCCCATGCCGCGATTGGCCTGCAAGGGAACCACGGGCACGCCAAGTTGTTGAGACAGTCTGTCAACATCGATCTTGAGGCCCTGACCCAGGGCGACATCCACCATGTTAAGCGCGACGACAACCGGCACACCGAGTTCGACGACCTGAGTCATCAGGTACAGGTTGCGTTCCAGGTTTGATGCATCAACGATGGTGACGACGACATCGGGGCGTGGCTCATTCGGATTATTGCCGAGGATGACATCGACAGCGAGCATTTCGTCCGGGCTGCGCGGCGCGAGGCTGTAGGTGCCGGGAAGGTCGATGACGTCGAGCGTGAGTTCGCCGATTTGGAGTTTGCCTTTTTTTGTTTCAACGGTGACGCCGGCATAATTGCCGACGCGTTGATTCATGCCTGCCAGGGCATTGAAAAGTGTGGTCTTGCCGGTGTTCGGATTGCCGACGAGCGCAACGGTGGGAGTGCGAAGTGCAACCATGCTGGCAGTCAGGGGTCTGGGGTCAGGGCAGGGGAGTTACGCGAATGCGGGCGGCTTCGGTTCGGCGCAGGCTCAGGCGGTAGTCGCGCAGACGAATTTCCATCGGATCGCCCAGCGGAGCAAAACCGACGACTTCGATCTCTTCCTCTTCAAGGAGTCCCATTTCCATCAGCCGCTGCAATACCAGATCGTCGCCGAGCATGCTTTCGATCCTGGCACGTTGTCCGGTTTGTAATTCGTTGAGCGTCATGGTGCTTGCATGGCGGGAGGGGTCGCGTTTGCGTCCCGTGTTGGGAAGGCAAGAGATCGACAATCATGGACGCGAGGCGCTAACGTGGCTCCGCTCAGCAGGCCTCCACGGTAACCAAACGCACGAGAATCTGTGTCGCCCAGTCGCCGCGCAGGCTCAAACGGGAGTCGCCGACCTGCAAGAGGCACGGGCTGCCCCCCTGCAGAACTTGGAGGCGGCTGCCGATGCGCACGCCCATCTCCGCTAGCCGGGCTACCCAGCCTGCTTCGCCAGCGACGTCCGCGATGTCGGCCCACTGGCCGGCGTTCAGATACTCAAGGGGGATCAAGTCGTTTGGCACGCGCCAGCTCCCAACAGAATGAAGTTGAGATTTAGTCTCAATACAGTCTATCGGCAATTGGCGGCGTGTCAAGAAGGGAATCAGCGGAAAACCGCGGTTCACGTATAGCGCCCGCGGCTGTCGCCTTGGAGCTATGCGTGAACCCGCACGTCACTGGGCCATCGATACGCACACGATCTCCTTGTCGTTCCGTGCGTAAACCGATCGATTGGCGAACGCGGGGTGAGACCAGATGACTAGTCGGCCGGCCGGCGGCGCCATCGAGTTCGTCGGCGTCAGAATGTTGGCGCGATCGATTTCCTCATAGCCTTTCGGCGACATCTTGGCGATGATCAGGTCGCCGAGTTCATTGAACAGGATGAAGCGATCGCCTTGCTCCACGATGAACGCGTTGCCCCAGCGCGTCGACTGACCGGTCACGGGCTTGTGGGTCGTCCAGATGCGCTCACCGGTCTTCTGGTCAAGACAGCGCATCTCGCCGTAAGAGTCCACGCCGTAAATGTGGCCCTCCTTGACCACCGGCGTGACCATGACGCTGTGCAACCCGTCGGTGTCCTCGGGCATGACGCTGCGGCCGGCCTTCTGCCAAGCTACCGTGGGCTGCTTAACTCCGTTGGTCTTGAGCATGAGCGAGCCGTCATAGAAGTTGGTGAAGAAGAGATTTTCGCCGTCGAGCCGGGGCGTCGGGATCGACATGCCGGCGCCAAGCTGCGGCTTCTTGTTGTAGCGTTTCGACCAATGGATCTTGCCGGTCTCCGGATCGAGTGAGTTGATCGATTCGGGATGCCAGAGAATGAGTTGGCGAACCCCGCCGATCGTGAAGATCACGGGCGGCGCGTAGCCCGGCTCGGCAGAAGAGAGGGACTTCCAGAGTTCCTTGCCCGTATCCTTGTCAAACGCGACGGCGACGGAGCCGTCGCCGCCCACCAGGCAGATGAGTCGATTGCCATCCAGCAGCGGGCTGCCCGAAAAACCCCAGCCGGGCGGAGGGATCTTGTATTCCTTCATCATCTCCTTGGACCAGAGTATGTTTCCCGTGTCAGCGTCGAAGCAATAGAGATGCCCCATGGCGCCGTAAGTGTAGACCTTGCCGCCGGCGACCACCGGCGTGGTGCGCGGGCCGGAAGCGTAGCTGATCTGATATTCGCACGGATATTCCTTCTGCCAGACGATCTTGCCGTCGGCTTCGTTCAGGCACAGGACGCGTTCGGTGCCGGAAACACGTGTTTTGCGGTCGAACGCATTCTTCGGGTTCTGCACCCCTTTTGGGCGCACGCGGTCGGTGATGTAGACCTTGCCATTGGCAACGGCGGGGCCCGAGTATCCCTCGGCAATCGGGGTACGCCAGCGCACCTTCGGGCCACCCTCCGGGTACTTGGCGACGATGCCGGTCTCGCGCCAGACGCCGTCGCGCTTTGGGCCGAGCCATTGCGGCCAATCGTCCGCGCGCGCGGTGCTAAAGCATGCACAGCCTAATAACAAGGAGGCCAGGAACCAACGTGTTGGCATGGGTTATCTCCGGAACGAAAAGAAACGTGGATGACCCCGGTCGGCTGCCAGGGAATGCTATCACTATAGACGCTCGGGCAGGAAAATCGAATGAAAGGATTTCGCTGAAATGTTCCACGTGCGAGGTGGAGGATCGGCCGCAAGATATGCAAGACCCCACGCTGGGACGTGGGGCTGGTGTGTGCGGACAAGTCGGCAATCGCGGTCAGTTCAACTCGTGCAGCAGAGCTTCGAACTCGCCGCGATGGAAGATCAGGTACGTGAACTCGCGGTGCTCGTCGTCCGGCCTGATGCGGATCCAGGTTGTAGCCGGGATTTCCTTTGCCTGCCAGAGTTCGTTTTTCTTGAATTGCTTCGAGGACAAGATCAACACGGTCGCCACGGCCGCGCGTTGATCGGTGCGTGAAAAGACCAGTCGTGCCACGCGCTGGCCTTCGAACTCGCCGACGTCGGCCTCGTGGAGGTAGCGATAGTTGAAATCGCGTGGCACACGGGCCGAGATTCCCTGCTTGGCGAAATACGCTTCGAGTTTCTCTTCGTCCCAACCCGTGCGTTCGACCCGGCTCACCAGCGAGTCCACCGAGGCGGCCGGCAGGGGCCACAATCGCCATGTCAGGCTGCCCGAAGCGACTATGAGCACGACCGCCGCCGCCGCCAGCACGCGTTTCCACGGCAAGCGGCGGGGCTCCGCTGCCAGTTGCTTCAGCAACTTCTGTTTGAAATCGGCCGGCACAGCAACGTCGCGCATCGACTGGCCGACGGCGTCGTCGAAGCTGCGATCAGTCTGCGCTAGTTCAGCACACGCTGGACAAGCATCCAGATGCTGCTGGATGGCCTCGCGCTCGGGATCGTCCATCCCCTCGCATTTGCGAGCGACGAACGCCAGTAGTTGTTTGACATCTTGGCATTCCATGATTAACCCTCCCCCTGGTTCGTATTTCCCATCAGTTCCGCCGGCTCCGCCAGTCGCTGACGCAGAAACGTCTTGGCCCGGGCGAGCCGCGACATTACCGTTCCCAAGGGCACATTCATCTGTTCCGCGATGTCCTTGTAACTGAAATCGTCAAAATAGTACAGGATGATTGGCGTCCTGAACGCCTCAGGTAGTTCGTTCAATGCTTTTTGCAATTGCGCCGAATCAACCGCAGGCAAGGGCTCCGGTCCTCGCTCGGGAATCTCGCCAACCGCATCGAGCGAAACCTGCTTTACCTGCTTGCTTTCCCGAAGCCGATGCAGGTAGCCGTTCCGCAGGATCGTGAACAGCCAGGACTTGGCCTTGCCTTCCTCACGCAGTTGAAAAAGCTTCTTCTGGGCGAGGCAAAACGTTTCCTGCGTCAAGTCTTCCGCATCCTGTGAGGAGCCGCTCAGGCGAAAAGCGTAACGGTAGAGGGCGGCATAGTGGGCCTCCACGAGCGAGCCGATCGCGGGTCTGGAGTTGCCGAACCCTAGCATGCGAGGAACTCCCTGTAAGATTGGATTCGAGAAACGAGAGTTTATTCCCGCAACGGCGAAGCCGATTGCAGTTTAGCGTTCACTTGCTAACACGTGAACGCTAAACTGCAATCGGCGTTCAATTTGCCCATTATAAACGGGCGTGGCTACGATGCCAGAGGATTTCGAATCGCAGCTGCAAATCGAGAAAAAAAGCACAATTTGGTCATTTAGTTCTTGAAAGCGAACAATTCGGGAATATCTTGATGATTCGTGCATCGTATCAACAGTAATTCGCGGAGTAGACCGTCGGAAGCGTTTGCCGACGTGTAGTTGGTCTGCCTCGTTTGTTTCACTACTGGAGAGGTTCATCCATGAAGAAGTTGATTGGGCTATTCATTTGCGTGTGCGTGGCCGCAGTGTTGACAATGGGCAACACAGGCTGCACCAAGGACGGCAAGACGACAACCGGAGCCAAGACGACGACCGGCGCCAAGACGAAGACCACCGACCCGAAGACTGAGCCGAAGTCCAAGACCGAAACCAAGACCGAGCCGAAGACCGAGCCGAAGACCGAGCCGAAGACCGAGCCGAAGACCGAGCCGAAGACCGAGCCGAAGACCGAGCCGAAGACCGAGCCGAAGACTGAGCCGAAGACCGAGCCGAAGACCGAGCCGAAGACCAAGACCGAGCCCAAGACGAAAACCGAAGAAAAGAAGACCACCAGCATCAACAGCCTGAATCGGGTTCTGCTCGTGGCTCAGCTCCATAACGATGCTCCGCAGTTCATTGGCCGGCACGCTTTCCGGTCGTAAGCATCGTCATTGCCTGACTGATGGACCTGGCGGACAGGTCCCAATGTCCAACTGTTTTGGTGTAGGAAAACCACTTAGTTATTCTCACGAAAGGTAGGATCCCTGTGAAGAAATTGCTCGCAATCGTTTGCACGTTTGGCTTTGTTTGTGCCATGAGCGCTGGTCTCACCGGTTGCCCGGCCAAACCGGCAGCTGACGGCGCCAAGACTACGACCGGCGCCAAGACGACGACCGAAGAGAAGTCCAAGACGAAGTCGTAATCACCTTTGTCTACAAACGAAGTACCTCGACCAAGGCCGATTCGCAAACGAATCGGCCCGTTTTTTCCTCTCGATTCGCGACCCAATCCTGAGATTTCTTCATGCCCGTCGGCCGACTATTTTGCTGGGTTTGCTTGCTCCTATTTTTGCCGATCCTTGGCTGCAGCGGCGGCAATGAGCCGGTCAACAAGGACCTCGACAAGCCCGTCCCGTCCAAGAAGGACAAAGATAAGTAGGCGGTCCACTTCTACCAACCCGAGGGCCGGCTTCCCGACGGCAATACTCAAATCATTGCCAAGCATCACCGCGGGCGATCGTCCGACTTTGCTCGGCAAGCCGCGCGAATCGCTCGATGAAGATTGCGTGGATTATTCTTGACGATGTGGAGAAGGAGCCCCTAACCTATATCTAGATTTCGTGCGAAAGTTCTTGAGAACTTGGGGAGCCTTCGCGGGTACACAAAGTGTTAATGTTGGCAATCGCCCGATCAACCTGCCACTGACCCGGCCGGGCTCCCCTCGGTTTCCTTGTGGACTGTGGGTGGCTTTTTCACTTTGCCAGACTCTGCTGCGCGCCAAGGCTCGGCGAAATTGAATTTGGTACAGACCCTTGGTCGTTAGGTTGGTTTCCAATTGGCGAGCTATCTCTAATGCACTATTCCTCTACGATCAACGAGCCACCCAAGGTCACATCGGCCGATTTGGGTGACGCTCAGGACTATGCTCAGCCGGAGTGGAGCACGTTCGAGGCACAGCGTCGCCGAACGCTCATTTTCCTGCTCTTTGCCGCCGTGTACGTCGGATATCATCTGATCAGGCACTGGGTGGAATACCCGCTCTTCCGCGGCGATTGGTATTACTTCGGTGGCGATCCGCCGCCATGGTACGAGTATGCTTATCGCTGGTTCCTGACATTGCTCCCCTTGGCAACGTGGGCGGGCATTGTTTTTTTCATGCTCACGCGCGTCAGGTTCCTGACCCATCGCCACGTCGCCTTCATCGTTGTCGTTCTCGGCCTGGTCTTTTTTGAAGGCAACATGCGCTGGTTCCAGATGTCGCAAAAGCATGCAACGTGGAACGAAATTCGCGCGCTCTTCGACTTTGATGCCAGTTCCGATCTGGGCCTGAGCTCCTCGCACTACGAAGAAATGGCGTGGCAATTGGGGTACCACGTTGGCATTCTGGCGCTTTGCGCTTTCTTCGCAGGGCCCGAAGCACGTTTCTGTCTTCAGGCGATCTGGAATGGCCCCCTCATTCAGCCGATCTGGAATGGCCCCCTCAGCAAAACCTTGGTCGGGATCGCCTGCCGATGGTTCTATCGCGCCATCGTTCGGCTTCGGCTCCAAGCAGCCGTATTGCGTGTCCTTGGTTGGCTCGACAGCAAGGCCGCGTTCGCGTGTATTGGCCTTCTGGTCATGATCGATCCGATCGTCATCTGGATGATGGACAAGCAAAAACAAGACAATCAAGCAGAACGTACGGTCTTGCGCCAGATCGCCGACACCAATCCCTTGAGATTCCAATCGCTTGATCGAACGTGGGACCGGGTTATCCTCGCTTATTCCCCTGAAGCCCAAGAACTCGCGGCTGCCAACACGGCTCTGCGCGAGCTCGATTCCCTTGAGGTAAGCAGCAAAGGCCCCATACTCGCAGTCCCGAACCGCAGGCCTCCCACCAGGCCGGACAATATTCTGATTCTTCAAGCGGAATCCTTGAACGCCGAGGTTTTCAACCAGACCCTGTCTGATATGCCTTACCTCAGCAAATTCTCGCAGAAGTGTCTTCGTCTGAAACGCCATTTCTCCGCCGGCAATGCCACCCATTACGGCATCATGGGATTGATGCACGGCAGCCCCGTTACCTTCTTCACCGGTCCGCGCGAGTATTATCGACACAACCCGTACCTGACTCATTTGCACGAAAAAGACTACAAGACTCGGGTCATTTCGCGTAGCGTTCTGAGCCATCACAAACTGGGGCATTATGTTTATCCCTGGACGGAGCCGACCAGCGAACCGTCCGGCGATTTCAAGTGCATCCCCGAGATCCACGAGGAACTCAAGAAGCCCGGACCGCGCCTCGTTTATTCCTTCTACCATGCGACCCATTACCCCTACGATCACGATGATGAACCGCGTTTCCAGAAATACATGCCCGAAGTCGATTACAAATTTAATTACAATCGCTCCGGACTCTTCGAGTGGAAAGAGCAGATCGTCAATCGCTACAAGAATACTCTGTTGAATATGGATGATTGGTACCGCGACATCCTGGAAAAAGTGGACCTGAGCAAAACGATTGTGATCGTCACGGGCGACCATGGCGAGGAGTTCTTCCAGCAAGGCCGCCTGGGGCATTGCTCATCGCTGAATATCCATCAAACCATGACGCCGTGCCTCGTCCATATTCCCGGGGTGGAGCCGGCCGACGTGACCTTTGTAACGTCGCACGCGGACATCATGCCTACTATCGCCGACGCCTTGGGTCACGAGAAAAAGCCGGACACGCTCGGGCAATCGCTTTTTGCACCGGTGTCCTTTCGCTACGCAGTTCTTTCCCACTTTGATTACGGGAAATGCAAGCTGTGGGCAGTCGCCACCGACGATCGGATGGCCGTATTTGAAAGGGATTACTGGGACAACGTCGAGATCACAAGCCTGACGGACTGGAATGGCCGCCAAAAAGCGTATATCGGGGATGCCGAGATCTGGCACGACCGGTTCCGCATCATTCGGCGTGTGGAAGTGGAACTCCGCGCATCGCGGGACTAGATCTTCGAGAAAACAAAGGTCTCGGGTCCGATTGCCCTCCCGAGTTTGGTCTCATAGGGAAAGCGGCCCCGCAGCAAACTCAAGTCCCGGTGCGGAATCAACCCATGACCCCCCTCCCAAGCCTTCCTGCGGACGTCGAGGGTTTGACTCCATCGGACGCCCTCGTCTTCTTTGGCGCCACCGGTGATCTGGCTTACAAGAAAATCTTCCCCGCCTTGCAGGCGATGGTGCTCCGCCGCAGTCTCGATATTCCAATCATTGGCGTAGGGAGGTCTGACTGGACGCTCGAACAGTTGCTCAATCGCGCTCACGAAAGCGTGAAGACATATTACCCCAGCGCGACCGACGAAGACTTTGCCAAGCTCGCCAAGCTTCTCCGCTACGTTGACGCCGACTACCAGAAGCTCGAGACATTCGAACAGCTTCGCCTCGAACTCGGCGCCGCGAAGCGTCCTATCCATTACCTGGCGATTCCACCGAGTGTATTCCCGACCGTCATCGAGGGGCTCGGCAAGTCGAAGTGCGCTGAGAATGCCCGCGTCATTGTGGAGAAACCGTTCGGCCGCGACCTTGCGTCGGCACGCTCCCTCAATCGTGTCATTCACGCCGTTTTCAAGGAAGCCGACATTTTTCGTATCGATCACTACCTTGGCAAGGAGGCGGTGCAGAACCTCGTTTTCTTCCGCTTTGGCAACACATTTCTGGAGCCGATCTGGAATCGCCATTACGTGAAGAGCGTGCAGATCACCATGGCGGAAAACTTCGGCATCGCCGGCCGCGGCAAGTTATATGAAGAAACGGGCACCATTCGCGATGTGATTCAGAATCACCTGCTGCAGATCGTCGGCTTCCTGGCCATGGAGCCGCCAGCGAGCACCTATGCCGATTCGTTGCGGGATGAACAGGTGAAAATCTTCCGAATGATTCGGCCCTTGAATGGCGACAATCTGGTGCGAGGCCAATTCAAGGGGTATCGCCGGGAAAAGGATGTGCATCCGAGCTCGCAGGTCGAGACGTACGCCGCCGTGCGGTTGTTCGTCGATTCCTGGCGCTGGGAGGGGGTGCCGTTCTTTATTCGTGCCGGAAAATGCATGCACTCCACCGTGACGGAGGTAATGGCCGAACTCAAGCGGCCGCCGATCGCTAGATTCTTCCCCAACCAGGGCAACTACGTGCGGTTTCGCCTCAACCCGAAGGTCACGATCGGCATGGGCGCCCGGATCAAACGTCCGGGCGATGCCTGGAACGGCGACACGACCGAGTTGACCGCGGTCAAGCCCCAGAATTCCGACGAGATGGATCCCTATGAGCGCCTCCTCGGCGACGCAATGGACGGCGAAGGGATTCTCTTCACACGCGAGGATGCCGTGGAGGCGGCCTGGCAGATCGTGCAACCCGTGTTGAACAATCAAACGCCGGTGTTCGAATATGAACCCGGAAGCTGGGGCCCGCGCGAAGCCGATTTGCTGATCGAGGACTTCGGCGCCTGGCATATTCCGGCAGGGTAATAAAGCGGGTTAACGTTTAGCGTTCGCAGCATCCATCGCGATCGCGTGGCACGCGGCGAACGCTAAACGCGCAAGTCACTTTGCGATTGGCACAAACCGCACGCACACCGGTGAGCCTACTTCAACACTGGACCCCGTCGGCGTCAATTCGCCCGTACTCTGATCGATACGGAACGAGATCACGCTCTTGCCGCTCTGATTGGCGACAAGCATGAAATGCCCCGTCGGCTCGATGGCGAAGTTGCGTGGCGTCTTGACGCCGCGCGCCTCATGGCCGACGGCCGTCAAGGCCCGGGTTTTCGCGTCGATCGCAAAGATGGCGATGGAGTTGTAAGGGTCGCGGTTCGACACATAGACGAACTTGCCGGACGGATGGACGACCACCTCGGCCGTGCTGCCTCCCTTTTTGACCACATTCTTGGGCAACGTGGAGATCTCTTGCTTGTGCTTGAGAACGCCCTTTTCGTCGTCGTAATCGCAGGCGATTAGGGAAATCGACATCTCGCCGTTGATGTAGGCGGTCTTGCCATCGGGATGAAATGCGAAATGGCGAGGCCCGAAGCCGGCAGGGGTATCGAAGGCAGGTGGATCGTTCGGCGTCAAGACGCCAGTCTTGGAGTCGAGGCGATAAACGAGAATCTTGTCGAGGCCGAGGTCGGCGCAGAAGGCGAATTTGTTGCCCTTGTCCATGTTGATGGAATGGGCATGCGGGCCCTTCTGGTTACCGAGGATGCTCTTGCCCTTGTGTTGATGGACCGACGCCGGTTCGGCGAGCGAGCCGTCGGTCTTGATGGGGATAGACGTGCAGCTGCCGCTGCCGTAGTTGGCGGCCATGACCGTCTTGCCGTCGCGATCGACGACGAGATGGCAAGGCCCGCTGCCTCCTGCCGATTGCGAGTTGAGGAGCGTGAGATCCCCCGATTTGGCGTCGATGGCGTAGGCCACGATGCTTCCCTTGTTGATTTCGCTGACTGAGTAGAGAAACTTCTGGTTCGGATGGATGGCAACGAACGACGGATTCCCCAGCTCGGCGGCCAGCATGGGCTTGGTCATCTTGCCGTTCGTCACATCGAATTCGAGGTGGTAGATGTTCTTGCCCGTGCCAAGGTAGACGCGGTACCGTTCGGGCGACTGAGCAGCGACAATTCCCGGAATGAGGAAGAACGCCAACAGAAACAACAGGTGCTTCATGGATGCAGACTCCTGAGAGTGGTTGAACGGCCCCGTAGCCCAAGCGACGGGAAACACCCCATGCTTGCACAACGGGCTCGTTCAGGACAATTACGCCAAGATTTCGTTGATCACATGGCCATGCACGTCGGTCAGCCGGAAGTCGCGGCCCTGGTAGCGATGAGTGAGCCGCGTGTGTTCCAGTCCCAGGTTGTGCAAGATGGTCGCTTGAAAATCGTGCGGGTGGACCGGGTTTTCGCCGACGTCGAAGCCAAGTTCGTCGGAGGTGCCGTACGTCATACCCCCCTTGAAGCCACCGCCGCAGGCAAAGATCGTGAACGAGAATGGATGATGATCACGCCCCAGGTTGGCGCTATTGGCGGTGCGGCCCTCGCGGAAAGGCGATCGGCCGAACTCGCCGGACCAGATGATGATTGTCTCGTCCAGTAACCCGCGATGCTTCAAGTCGCGGATGAGGGCGGTGATTGCCTTGTCCATGGTGCGGCACTTGATCGGTAGGCCCGTCTTGATGTCCTCTCCAGCTCCGGTGCCATGGAAATCCCAGCCCCAGTCGTGAAGCTGCACGAAACGGACGCCGCGTTCAATCAGTCGGCGGGCCAGCAGGCAGTTGTTCGCGAAACTGGCAGCGCCGGGCTGGGCTCCGTACATGTTGATGACGGTTTGCGATTCACGGGTGATGTCCATCACGTCCGGCACGGCGGTTTGCATTCGGTAGGCGAGCTCGTATTGCTCGATGCGCGTGCGGGTTTCTGGGCTGCCAAGCTCGGCGGCCTGGAGTTCGTTGAGATCACGCAGGGCATCGAGGCTCAGACGGCGCATGTCGCGGTCCATGCCGCTGGGATTGGATACGTAGAGGACGGGATCTCCCTGGCTGCGGCACTGGACTCCCTGGTAGATCGAAGGGAGAAAGCCATTGTTCCAGCAACTGTTGCCCGCGCTCGGGAAGGTGCCGCTGGAGACGAGGACGATGTAGCCCGGCAGGTCCTGGCTCTCCGAGCCGAGGCCGTAGGTGACCCAGGAACCCATCCCGGGACGGCCGAATTGCGGCGAGCCGGTGAACAGCAGGAGTTCCGCCGGGGCGTGATTGAACTGCTCGGTGTGCATCGATTTGATGAAACACAACTCGTCGGCGACAGTCTGTAGATGCGGGACGGCCTCGGACATCCAGGCGCCGCTTCGGCCATGCTGGGCGAATCGTTGCGGCGTACCCAGCAGGCGAGGCACGCCGCTGGTGAAGGCGAAGCGCCGGCCGCGCAGAAATGATTCGGGGCAGGGCTCGTTGTTGCGCCGCACCAGCTCGGGCTTGTAGTCGAAGAGGTCAAGGTGCGGCGGCGAGCCGGCCATGTGCAGGTAAATGACGTTCTTCGCCTTACCCTGAAAATGCCCAGGCCGAGGCCGCAATGGATTGGTGCGATTCTCCGGCGGCGTGGCTTGCGTCGAGCCGTTCATCAGTGTGGCCAGGGCCAGGCTTCCGAGCCCTAGCTGGGAATCGCGCAGGAAGTGGCGGCGCGTCAGGTGGAGTTTCTGTTGCAGGGTAGGGTGCATGGGGGCCTCCGCAGGTCCAGGGAGTAATTCCGCACTCCCATTGGCGTCATGGTGTTATCTTTTGGCAAACATTTCATCGAGGTTTAGCAGGACGTTGCCAACGACCGTCCAGGCCGCCATCTCGGGCGCCTGCATGCTGGCGGGGAGTGGGCCAATTGGATCGGTGGCGAGCTGCAGTGCGAGCTTCGGGTCTTTGGCATATTGCGTGTGCGCGCGGGTATGAAGCTCCACGAGTCTTTTTAGCTCGACATCCCGAGCAGGCCGCCCCAGGCACAGCCGGAAGCCATATTGCAATCTTGATTCCACCGTGCCGCCCCCCTCCTTCACTATGCGTCGGCCAAGAGCCTGGGCGGCTTCCACGTAGACGGGGTCGTTGAGGGTTACCAAGGCTTGCAGAGGGGTGTTGGTTCGCGGACGTGTGATCGTGCACACGGTTCGGCTCGGGGCGTCGAAGGTGGTCATCGACGGATAAGGCGTGGTTCGTCGCCATTGCGTGTAAAGGGCGCGGCGGTATTTGTCGTCGCCGGCGCTGGTGTCCCAGTCAGTGCTGCCGCCGAACGCGGCAGTCAATCCGTGTCTCGGACGAGGCGGGCGCACAGGGGCGCCGTACATCTTGGGACTGAGCAAGCCGGCGATGTGAAGCGATTGATCGCGAATCACCTCGGCCGATGCGCGAAACCGCGGCCCCCGCGCCAGGTAGCGGTTCTCCGGATCGCGCTCGATCAATGCCGGGGTGACGGCAGATGCCTGGCGATAGGCGGCCGACGTGACGATCATCGTGAGCAGCTTCTTAACGTCCCATTGCAAGGTCGTCGAGAATTCGACGGCCAGCCAATCGAGCAATTCCGGGTGCGTCGGTGATTTGCCGCGAATGCCGAAATCGTCCGGCGATTCCATGAGTGGCAGGCCGAAGACTTGTTCCCAGTAGCGATTGACCGTGACGCGGGCGGTAAGCGGGTTTTCCGGCGCCACGAGCCATTTGGCCAGGCTCATGCGATTGGCCGGCATGTCCTTCGGTAAAGCTGGTAGGAAGGCCGGAACGCCTGGCTGAACCTCTTTGCCCTGGTCGAGAAAATTGCCGCGGGTGTGGATCTTGGTGGTGCGTTTTTGCTTTTCGGAAAGTTCTTTGAGGATCGGTGTCGGCACGCCCTTGACGGCGTCGTACTGTTTGCGCGTCGCGGCCAGTTTCTCAGCCACGGCCTTGAATTCGGGCACCGTCGAGCGAAAGTATTTTTTGAGTTCGAGCAATTGCGCAGCGGTGCGTTTTTTGGCAGAGCCGGTGAGGATCTTCTTGATGTTAGGCGGGGCGTCCGCGGTCGCTGTTTTGTCTGCTTCCCATAGCGCCTGAGCCTCATCAAGCTTGGGTTTGGCTTCCAGTAGTGTTTTTTCGTACTGGGCGAGCAAGATCTCCAGCTCGGCTTTTTGCTTGGCTTCCGATGCGGTAATGGCGAGGAGGTTCGGGCTGTTGTCGCTCTTATCGGAATCCTCGGTCTGGTTGAAGATCGCGAACAGGCGGAAGTATTCCTCCTGGCTGATCGGATCGTACTTGTGATCGTGGCATTGGGCGCACGCTGCTGTAATGCCCATCCAGACCTGTATGGTGGTGTTGACTCGGTCGACCACCGCCACGACGCGGAATTCCTCATCGCTGGTGCCGCCCTCATCGTTCGTTAGTGTGTTGCGATGGAATGCCGTTGCCAAAATCTGGTCTTGTGTCGCGCCCGGCAACATGTCGCCGGCGATCTGCTCAATGGTGAAGCGGTCGTACGGCAGGTTCTTGTTGATGGCATCGATGACCCAGTCGCGATATTTCCAGATCGTGCGGGCGCTGTCAGTGGCGTAGCCATTCGAGTCGGCATAGCGTGCCAGGTCGAGCCAAACGTGCGACCAGCGTTCGCCGTAGGACTGAAGGCCGAGGAGTTGCGCGACGTACTTCTCGTAGGCGTCTGGGCTCTTGTCGTTGACGAAGCGATCGACCATGTCGATCGTTGGCGGCAGCCCCGTGAGGTCGAGGGCCAGGCGCCGTGCCAGTGTATAGCGATCCGCCTCCGTAGCCGGCTTCAATCCCTCCGCCTCCATCCGCGCCAGCAGGAACTGATCGAGCGGATTGCGCGCCCAGCTCGCACCATTCGCCTTGGGCAATACCGGCCGAGTCGGCGCGACGAACGCCCAGTGCTTCTGATATTCTGCCCCTTCTTCGATCCAGCGTTTGAGCAGCGCCTTCTCCGCGTCCTTCAGCGTCTTCATGCTGCTCTTGGGAGGCATCCGCTCCGACGCGTCTTCGGTGTGAATGCGCGCGATCATCTCACTGTCCTTGATCTTGCCAGGCACCACGGCGCGATTGCCGCTCTTGAGCTTCTTCATCGCTCCCTCGGCGATGTCGAGGCGCAAGCCGGCCTTTTGAAGCTTCGCGTCCGGACCGTGGCATGTGAAGCAATGCGTGGACAGAATCGGCAGAATGTCACGCGCGTACTGCACCTTCCCCGCCGGCGACTGGGCGGTGGCCGAAAGCGCGACGCTCAGGCATGTCAACACGGCAACGAGACTGGTATTGCGGAGCTTCATGTCGAATCCTGCGAAAGGGATGGACGCGGCGGGAGACTCTCTTCTGCAGTATAAAGGATTTCGCCGCGGCGAGGCAAACGATTTTTCGTCATCCGGGCGGTGCGTATTCATTTATTTGGCCAGCGGCCCAGTTCGCGGTCGAATTCCCCGAAATAGGGCTGTGGCGGCCGCCCCTCGATGCCGCGGCGATAGCGCCGATAACGCAGCTCAAACGTCCCGTCGCGATCGAAGGTGACGTAGCGATCCATCAACGCCTCCCCCGCGGGCCTTTCCTCTTCCTTCCAGCTCAAGGGGACGGCGCCGGCGTGGCGCATCATCACCAGCCACACGCGGTCGGGCGGATAGATGCTGCGGTGCGCCGGTTCCCCTGGCGTGCGCGCCTGGAAACCGAGAAAGCCATCTTCGAGCGGCAGCGTCTGCATGGCGCAGATCAGAAATCCTGCCGCGAAATAGCCGGTGATTACGCCAACCCCGGCGGCGCCAAAGTATTGCACCTGCCCGTAGGTGTCGATCATGTCGGGCGCCAGGTAGTTGGTCAGCAAGCGCAGCACGAACAACGTCAGGCTGAAGAGCACGATCAGGCAGATCATGTCCTCCGAGCCGGCCAGCGTATTGTTCTGAAAAACCGGATCGAGGAAATCGGCGATTGGCTCCCAGAAGCCAAAGGCGACCAGGCCTGAAAGCAATACCTTGATGAGCATTGCAATGGAGCTAAAAAGCCCGTTGCGGTACTGGCAGAAGCCGGTGCCGAGCATGAGAACAAGCGTGAAGACCATCAGGATCATCGGTGCATTCCCAAGGTTCGTGGTCGCCCGCGCCGGCGTTTGCGTCTATTTGCTCACGCGCAGCAATTCTTGAATCGAAGTATCACCGTCGACCACCAGGCGTGCGCCGTCCTCGAAGAGCGTGCGCAAACCGCCGGTGGTCGCAATGCGGCGGATCTCGTTGATGTTTGGATTCTCGCGAATCAACTCGCGAATTTTGTCATTAAGGACCAGCAACTCGAAGATGCCGGTGCGCTTGGAGTAGCCGGTACCGCCGCACGCTTCGCAGACCTCCATCTCGACTGGTTCCTCGCCGTCCTCCTCGTCCTGCTGCGGAGCGTCCTCGGCTGGGTCGAACGCGCGATATAAGAAGCGTACCGCGTCGGCGTCGATCTTGAGCTTTTTGAGCGTCTCCACGGAAGGCTTGAATCGCTTGCGGCATTTCTTGCACAGCCGGCGCACCAGTCGCTGGCCGAGCACGGCAATCAAGGCCGACGACAGCATGAATGGCTGCACCCCCAAATCGATCATACGTGCGATGGCCGTGACCGAATCGTTGGCGTGAACCGTGCTGAAAACCAGATGCCCCGTCTGGGCAGCCTGGCAGGCGATCTCGGCTGTCTCCTTGTCGCGAATTTCGCCGATGAGGATCACGTCCGGATCTTGCCGCAGAATGCTGCGCAGCTCGCCGGCAAAAGTCTTTCCCGCCTTGGCGTTGACCTCGATCTGTGTGATTCCATCCAGGCGATACTCAACCGGATTCTCGACGGTGATGATATTCTGTTGAAACCGATCGATCTCGTGCAGGCACGCGTACAGCGTCGTGCTCTTGCCGGAGCCAGTCGGGCCGCACACCAGGATCAAACCGTGCGGCTTGGAGATGACGTCGCGAAGTTGCGTTTGCATGTTGTCGGTAAGGCCGACGCGGCTGAGGTCGGCCATCTGCGCCGACGAGTCCAACACGCGCATGACCATCTTTTCGCCGCCCACGCTCCCCGCCGTGGCCACGCGGAATTCTACCATGCGCTCCTCGACCTCGGCCGTGAAGCTGCCGTCTTGGGGTTTTCGCTTTTCCGTGATGTCCATATTGCAGATGACTTTGAAGATGTTGACGACGCCGTCACCCGTCGCGCGGCTAAACGGCTTGACGTTGGTCATCATGCCGTCGATGCGGAAACGCACGCTCATCTCGTTGGCCGTCGGCTCAAGGTGGATATCGGTGGCACGTTTCTGGATGGCGTCCCAGACCATGTCAAGTGCCGCGACGTAACCCTTGGACTGCTGAACGCGCGCGACACGAGTACTGTCTTCGATTTCGCCCGTGGCGGTGCGGGTCAGGAAACGGACGGGGACTTCTTCGTCCTTGAGTTCGCCCGTAGCAGCCCGCTTGGAATGCCCACTTTTGTATTTCTCGTAGAGCCGTTGGAAGTATTCCTTCGTGAATAGCCGATCCTCCTCAGGCACCTTCCGATTACGCACGGTGATGTACCAGCCGGCCGGACTACATACGAGAAGCCAAGCAAGGAACGCGGAGATCCAAAAGTTGCCCAGGACCCAAATAATCAGTAGCCCAAGGGCGCCGCCGCCCAACAACAATCCGTTCCAAAAGATATTGTCGATACTGCAGCGATGGGCATCGATATCGACCCAGGCACACAGTTTCACCCACAGGAGAAAGCTTGCAGCCAGCCCGGCTAGCTTGAAGGGGTCGAAATAGAATCCAGGTCCGCGTGGAAATGCGGCAGGAGCGGCGAACAGCGCCGTCGGCATTATCAGGCCGAGCAGAATCGCCAGAGCGCCGAGCCACACGATTCGTCGGGGGAATAGAGTGGTGTCCATGGTGGGGAGGCCAGCGCTGCGACCGTTCCGATCGTGAGGGTGGGTGGAGCGCAGCGAAACCC
>SXGT01047413.1_pt1 | contig 17965 bp, 21 predicted proteins | sample 3176221 | NCBI WGS metagenome assembly SXGT01 (sample SAMN11356862, study PRJNA531348) | freshwater metagenome | isolation source: freshwater sample F1-120 | place: China: Fuxian Lake, Yuxi | collected 2017-12-25
CATCCACACCGCTCCGGGGAGCAGCACGAGGGATACAACGAGAATGAGGGCGGTGTGGGCGATCTGGACGTTCAGCGCGCGCACCGACGCCGTCGCCATAACGGCGGCATTGCGGTCGGCGATGAAGGCGCGTCTGGCCACGTCGAGCTCCGGTTCTGTCAAAAGCCTAACCCGAGCTTGCTGCACCGCACAAGGGCCGGTGGGTGAAATATTTCACGGATGGGGCGACGGTGCCGATGTGGCGCACAAACTCACCTTTGCTCGATACCGTCCCGGCGACGGCCGTCCTTTGTCTCACCGAGAGGGGGAAGGCCCTGCGTCGACGGACCCTGCGCGACTCGCGCCGGGTGACAGCGCCAGCACTCCGGCCACGCCCCGGGCGATGACCAACTGCTCGTCGGTCGGGATCACCAGGACCTGGACGGCGCTGTCCGAGCGACTGATCCGCCCCGTGCCCGTGCCCGTGCCCGTGCCCGAGGCGTTGGCGTCAGCGTCCAGCCGAACGCCGAGCCAGCCGCAAAGGTCGCTGATCCGGGCCCGGATGGGGGAGGCGTTCTCGCCCACCCCGGCGGTGAAGACGAGGGTGTCCAGCCCGCCGAGGGCGGCGGCGAGGGAGCCGATCTCGCGCGCGATCCGGTAGACATAGACGTCCAGCGCCTGGCGCGCGTCAGGCTCGGCGCTGTCCAGCAGGGTCATCATGTCGCCGCTCAGCCCTGACAGGCCGAGCAGCCCGGAGCGGTTGTACAGGAGGTCGGTCATTGCCCCGGTGTCCATACCCCTCTGCATCAGATAGAGGATGACCCCGGGATCCAGCGCGCCGCTGCGCGTGCTCATCGGCGGACCGTCCAGCGCCGAGAATCCCATGGTGGTGGCGACGCTGCGGCCCTTGTCCAGGGCGCAGAGCGACACGCCGCTGCCGAGATGGAGGACGATGGTCCGGCCACCGGCCCGGGTGCCGTCCTGCGCGCGCAGCACACTGGCGATATAGTCATAGGACAGGCCGTGGAAGCCGTAGGCCACGACGCCGTCGGCGATCAGGTCGCGCGGCAGGGCGTAGAGGCGCGCCACCTCCGGCTGGTCGGCGTGGAAGGCCGTGTCGAAGACGCCGACCTGCCGCGCACGGGGAAAGCGCGCCTGCGCCAGGGCGACGCCGCGCAGATTGAACGGCTGGTGCAGGGGCGCCAGCGGCTCCAGAGCTTCCAACCGCCGCAGGACGTCCACGTTCATTTCCGCGGGCGCGCGGAACTCCAGCCCGCCATGGACGATGCGGTGCCCGACCGCGGCAAGGCCCTCGCTCCAGCCTGCCTCCGCCAGCCAGGTCAGGGTTCGTTCCAGCACGGCGTCGAGCCCCGTCGCGCCTCGCCAGGACTCATCGGCGAGCGCTTCGCCGTCGAGCGACGCCCGCAGGCGCGGCGCGGTTCCCAGCCCTGACACCTGACCGGTCAGCCGGAGCGGCAGGCCGGAGCTTGCCTCGTAGACGGCGAACTTCAGACTGGACGAGCCGGCGTTGAGGGTCAGCAGGCGCGGGGCGTTCATCGCAGGGATTTGGCGGGCTTGTGCTGGGCGACCAGGATGGCGAGCGCACAGGAGGCGAGGCGCGAGGCCTCGGGATCCGAGCGGCTGGTCAGTATGATGGGCACGCGCGCCCCCATGACGATGCCCGCCGACTGGGCGTTCGAAAGGTAGAACAGCTGCTTGGCCAGCATAGTGCCCGACTCGATGTCCGGGACGATCAGGATGTCGGCCCGTCCCGCGACGGGAGAGCGGATGCCCTTGACCTCGGCCGCCTCCACGGAGATCGCATTGTCGAACGCCAAAGGGCCGTCCAGCACACCGCCGACGATCTGTCCCCGGTCCGCCATCTTGCACAGGGCGGCCGCGTCCAGGGTGGAGACCATCCTGGGATTCACCGTCTCGACCGCCGAGAGGATGGCGACCTTCGGGTTGGGTATGTCCATGGCGTGGGCGCAATCGATGGCGTTCTGGACGATGTCGCGTTTGCTGGCCAGGTCGGGCGCGATGTTGAGCGCCGCATCGCTGACCAGCAGAGGACGGGGATAGGTCGGCACGTCGAGGACAAAGACATGGCTCATCCGCCGCTCGGTGCGGAGTCCGGATTGGGCCGCAACAGCCGCCTCCAGCAGCTCATCGGTGTGAAGCGCGCCCTTCATGATCGCCGCGACCTCGCCGCGCGAGGCCAGTTCGCACGCCCGGGCTGCGGCCTGGTGGCTGTGCTCAACATCCACGATGGCCAGGCCTTGCAGATCCAGTCCGGCGGTCTCGGCGGCGGCCCGGACGCGGGCCATGGGTCCGATGAGTATCGGCTCGATAAGGCCGCGGCGGGCAGCCTCCACGGCGCCGGTCAGCGACAGGGCGTCCACGGGATGGACCACGGCGGTGCGCAGCGGCGGCTGGGCCTCGGCCATGCGCAGGAGGCGTTGCAACTGCGTGCCGGCCTTGGGCTCGGGGAGGATCGGGCTTTCAACGGCCAAGGTCGGCTCCAGATGGATCAGTCACGGGATGGCGCAGCCTGTCTGCGGGACGAACCTGCGCACAGGCCCGGAAGTCTGGCGACCCTGACCGCCTGAACCTGTCAGATCGAGACCCCGACGAGTTGATCGACGTCAACGACGGATGGCTTGGATCAGCGTCCAGTGCGTCGCGAGAGTCAAATTCATTCATGGATGCTGCAGGCCCGAGCCGTGGACGGTTTGTCCCGACCGTCCGTGCCGCTGGGCGGGGTCAGGGGCGTCGGGCGACGAGATCGATCAGGGCGGACCGGCCGGCGTGGCCGGCCCCCTCCGAAATGTCGCTATCGTGACTGCCAAGATGCACGATGTCGAAGTCGGCGAAAGCGTCACGGAGCAAGGACTCCGTATAGAGGTTCTCGACCTGTGGCGGCCCGCCGGTCCCATAGGCGATTTGCTGGGGGCGATAGCCCTGCAACAGGATCAGACCGCCGGGCTTGAGCGCGGCCTTCATGCGGGCGAACAGACGGTCGCGGGCGTAGGGGGCGGCAAACTGGATGAAGATGGCCACGACCACGTCGAACGTAGCCTCGGGCCAGTCCCACTGGTCCAGATCGGTGACCCGGGCTTCGAGCGAGACGCCGCGCCGGGCCGCGAGGGCGAGGGCCTTTTCCACCGCTCGCGGGGCGATGTCTGTGGTGGTGACGGTCAAACCCCTTTCTGCCAGCCAGACACCGTTGCGACCTTCGCCATCGGCGACGACCAGGGCGGTCAGGCCGGGCGTCAGCCGCCCGGACTGGGATGCCAGAAAGGCGTTGGGGGCTTCGCCGAAGAGATAATCCGGTCGATCGTAGCGGCTGTTCCAGAACTGGCGGGCGGCGTCGGCGTCCATGAGGGAGGTGTCTGCTCAGCGTCCTAGGATGCGAGCGAAGAAGCCGCCCTTGCTCTCACCGGCGTGACCGGGGCACCGCTCTGATTGCGGCACGCCCCGCAACACTTGCTCGACATGCTGACCACAACCGGCCCAGCCCATCTTCCCGCATTTGCTGCACCGAACTGCTCTGCACATCTGCATCTCCAATAATTACGGATAATCGTAAGTGTATCAGGGTGGCGGATCAAGGGCGAGACGGAGACCGGGCTGCCAACAGCGGCCGAAGGCCTGCTCTGACGCGGCTGAACAGCGGGCAGTACGGGAGTTCGGCCGCGAATAGCCTCAACGTCCCGGGACCTTGCAGCGCCGGGGTCAGATCAGAGAACTATTCTGAGAGTGCGTGGCGGAGAGGGGGGGACTCTTTGTTGTGTCGCAATCAACCTGTTGGTCTATAATAACTTGTTGACAACAAACGCTTCCTCGCGTCAGACCGCACCACAAACTGCGACACAACGGTCCCCGAATGGCACGCGCCCCAACTCATATCACCCGCCGCTCCGGGGTCTATATCTATCGTCGGCGAGTGCCTGACGATGTTCGCCAGAGCACATTTTTCGGCGGCAAGAGCCACTACCAGGTCTCGTTGCGCACGGGCGATCTGAACGACGCGAAGTCCCGAGCTTTGCCACTCGGCATCCGATTCGACGCGGAGGTCGCGAACCTGCGCGCAGGGTCGGCAACGGCTACGATCTTGAAGCCGGGCGAACAACGCGTCCTCACTGAGGAGGCACTGGAGTCGATTCAGGCCAAGTGGTGGTCCGACACGCTCCGACAGGATCGTAACAACCGCGCGATGGCTGACGCGGATCCGGAAGGCGAGTGGGCCGACCGTATGGAGGCAAGCGACGACCAGCTGCATTTCGACATCGCACAGCTAGTGGACCCAACGAGGGGACGCGACGCCCTCATTCGACTCAAGGATCGACTGAAGTCGGAGTGGGCCGACTTCATCGCATTGGAGGCTCGTCGCTGGGGCGTAAGCGCCGACTCGAATGACTACGCGCGTGTCGAGAACGCCATCGTCGAAGCGCAGATTGACGCGCTGAAAGCCATGCACCTCTCGTGGCTGGGGCAGGAGCCCGAGGCGACGAGCCGTAGGGTGCAACGAGGGCTGACCCGAAACCACAAACCGCAGTCGAGCTGGACCATCACGAAGCTGGCTCAGCACGTCCTTGAGGTTCAGCCTAAGGGGGACTCTTGGCGTCACAAGGTGCTCGAACAAGTGGTTCCGCTGTTCGTCAGTCATCTGGGTCAGCCTCGCCCCATCTCGGCCATCACGTCGTCAGACGTCAGATCCTTCATCGACGCGATGAGCCAGTGCCCAACGAATGCAGCACAACGCTTCCCTGATCGATCCTTGGCGGAGGCCATTCAACTCAATAGGGCAAGGACCACGCCATTCCCCACGGTGTCCGCGAATACGATCCGCGACACCCACTTCGCCGTTCTCCGCGCGCTCTTCGGCTATGCGGTCTCCCAGGAGTGGCTGGACGCTTCGCCTGCAGAGCGTATCAAGGTCAACGGCGCGACCAAGAAAGGAGGGAGTCGTCCATCCTTCAAGATGGAAGAGCTGCAAAAACTCTTCAGCATGCCGGTCTTCACGGGCTGCAAATCGCACGCCCAGTTCGGAACGCCCGGGGAAGTGCAGATTGACGACCACAGATATTGGACGCCGCTACTGATGCTTTTCACCGGCGCGAGGCCCAGCGAACTGGGACAGCTCGCGGTGGCTGACATTAAGCTCGGAGGCCAGACGCCCTATATTAGCATCCTCACCGAGTATGATCCCGACGACCCTGAGGACCGGTCATTTTACCTCACCTGCAAGACGCCTAACGCTCGGCGGGAAGTGCCCCTTCATCCAAAACTGCGGGAGTTGGGGTTCGACCGCTACGTCCTGAAAATGCTACAGGGCGGGCACGCGAGGCTGTTCCCGGCGTGGAAGGCCCCCAGCGACCCGCGCAAGCTCTATTCGGGTGCGTCCTGGATTAGGCGCTTCAACGAGAAGATCATCCGGACCTGCACTCAACGGCACCCGAGGCCGACGTTCTACTCGCTGCGTCACACTTTCAAGGTCGCGATGGTGCGCCAGGGAATCCATCCCGCTATCCAGAACCAAATGCTGGGTCATGCGAACGCCGGTATGGACGCCTACTATTTTGATGAGGTGCCCATTGAGGAGCTATACGACCAAGTCGCACGAATCACTTACAAGAACCTCGATCTTTCGCACTTGAGTCGCCGTTTGGACGGGCTGGCGCATTGAGCCTTTGAGGCCGTTCCGACTTTGCTCCAATGGCGAGATTTGTCCGCGAAATATGTGGACAGCAGAGGCGCGAACGATTGAGACGGATCGCGGGTAGACCCAACTCCAAATATACCATATCCAAGAAGTCAATGGTTCGGATTTGTGATTATGACGCTGAAGCGTAAAGATCAAACGGTGCACTTTCACACATCCAAGTCTATGGATGAGATTCCGGATGGCTCCGTCTCACTTTTCATAACTAGTCCGCCTTATTGGAACCTGAAGGATTACGGCGACTCCCCTGATGCCATTGGGCACACTGGCTATGATGACTATCTAGATGAACTAAATGAAGTTTGGGGTGAGTGCTTCAAAAAGGGGGCGGACGAAGCTGTTCTCATAGTAAATGTAAACTCTCGACGTGCGAAAGGTATACTTTACCCGATAGCTTTTGATATTGTCGCCAGGATGAAGGGGTGGACTCTGTGGGACGTCAATATATGGTATATCCCCAATGCGCTGCCTCAGCCTAACTCCTATATGGAGCGTTTGCTGGATAACAAGTTCGAGTATGTCCTTGTTTTTACCAAGGGCGGGCACACGAAGTATAACTTCACAAAGCCGAGGGTTCCGCAGAAGTATGCGTCAGCGGATCCTCGCGCGCACAAAAAGAATGCACTTGGTCGCTGCTTGGGCAACATATTGCGGGTGCCTGCCTATAGACCTCCGAACGTTCGCGCGGGCAACTATCACATTGCGGCATTTCCAGAAGAGCTAGTTTCGTTCTTCGTTCACAGCTACACTAAAGAAAATCAAGTCGTAGTCGATCCTTTTTTGGGTTCGGGCACCACACTAAAAGTTTGCCGCGTTATGAGCCGAGTTGGGATTGGATACGAAGTTGAAGAGAAGTTCCAAGAGCTTATCTCATCTCGTATCGACGAGGAATGGGAGGTCCCGAACTGGACCAGTATTGACCTTATTCATTCAACATCGATGACTACCGGGGCTTCTTCTCCACGAAGGCCCAAGAAAAAGCGAGAAGCAGATCTATTTCAGGACGGAACTTGAACGTATCCCTCGCCAGCTAGAACCATGTCGGCAGTGGAATGTGCTTCTGTCAGTTCATGGACATCAGTTGTGGCTTCCCATCGTTTTAAGAATGCAGCCTGAGCGGCGATGGCAGCTTTAGGTAGGTAGACTTCGACTTTGCGTTCGATCACTCCAGAAGCAACGACCGCTGCCTTCCATATTGATTTAAACTGGCAAAACTCGTCAGACCCGTCCAACACGCCTTCTAGCCCAGCCTTGTTGCTGCGGAAGCCGATGCCGTCAATGAACGCAAGCAGGGTCGGTTTATCAGAATCTTTAAGGGAGTTGATCCAGTTGCGCGCCTCCATCATCTCCAAGCTGTCTTTCGACTCGCCGAACTGACCAATGTTGGAGGTGTGGACGGTCGACTTCACCACCATGCGTGGTTTTGCTTGGTTCGGAACTATTAGATCGAATGAGACACCGCCCAAGATGATGTCTGGGCACATTGGGTTGTCCGCCTTGGCCTCTGGAGCGAACGGGATGTCAAGGTTTCGGAGCAATGTAGCGAGCCGTGACTCCGCCTCGTGGCCTGAGCGCTTGGCCCGCTCTTGGCGAATGTAGCCCGGCCATGTGGCTTGGTTGAGAGCCTCTGCGGCATCCGCAAATGTGAGTGGCGCCCGGGCGAGCGGTCCAAGGACCGTCCGCAAACGTGTCACCAAGTAGGGGCCAGCCACTGACCAAGCGGGCGAACCGACAAGACGCTTATATGAGCTAGGGATCCGCAGCGAGTTACCGCCTGCTTGAGCGGCAGCTTTAAGATCTCCGGTGATCTTAGATCTTGTCAGACCGGACAGCTGCAGAATCATCGCCATTGGGTCCTTTGACTTCGTCTCATTTGCCAGAACGCGCTGCAGGTTGATTGAAGCTACGTCGATGTCGGGCTCGACGACTGCTGCGGCAACTAGCTCTAAGAGACCAGCCTCTTCTGTGTCGAGTTCGCGCCGTATATCGAACTGCATTTGGAACACGTCGCTCGCATGGTCCCAGACGTTCAGATTGAACTCGGCCTTCTTTTCTTCGGACGACATCATCCCACCGCTCCGTAGCCGCTCGATTGTCGAGCTTGCCTACGGCTACCTGTTCCGGCGGATTCGAGCCAGAAGCCTGAAGCGTATGTCAGGGGCAGTGCGCTGTTTCGGATTGTATACCCCGGTGGGACGCAGCAGCGAGAAACATTTGCCGTCTCAAATGGGTTGATCGGGATTTTCGGGACGCTAGACTCCTCAAGGTCAAGACCTTTTGAGACGAGGATAGCGTGGCAGTAGTCGGTTATGGGCGCGTGTCGAGCGCCGGACAGAGCCTGGATGTCCAGGTCGAGCAGCTGAGGGCCGTGCCGTGCGACCGGATATTCACGGAAACCAAGACGGGCACATCGACGGATGGACGGGCAGCCCTCCAGGAGATGATGCGCTACGTCCGTGAGGGGGACGTGCTGGTCGTTACCCGGCTGGATCGTTTGGCCCGGTCGTTGACGGACCTGTCCCGGATCATCGACGAACTCGGCGCGAAGGGGGTCGGCTTTCGCTGCCTCCAGCAAGGCGCCGTAGACACGACCAAGCCGGAAGGTCGACTGATGCTTCAGCTCCTCGGATCGTTCGCGGAGTTCGAGACGGCTATCCGCAAGGACCGGCAGATGGAGGGCATCGAAAAGGCCAAGGCAGCGGGCAAATACCGGGGGCGCCCGAAGACGATTGATGCTGAAGAGGTCCGCCGCTTGCTGGCGACAGGCATGGGGCCAACGGCGGTCGCCAAGACCTTGGGTGTCGGCAGGGCGTCAATCTATCGGGTGAGCAAGGACACAGTCTGAACCGAGGCTGGCGCGCGAAACCGACAAGGGCTAGGCCACTCATTCCAGTGGCTGTTTCGTGTGTTTGATGTCCAGAGCGTCCAAGATCCTTGCCGTTCGTCGCCGAGCTTCGGGGCGGCTGTCTGATATGGACATGGACATCGCCAAGGACCGCGAACGCGGCTTGGAGGTTGCTCAGAATGCGGCTCGGATAAATGAACGGCTTCGAGCGTCAGCGTCGGGAAAGGTGCATCCCAAGAGCCGAAACGACGAGCTTCAGGACCGCGATATATTCCAGGAAATACTGGGCTCCCTGAGAGCGGGGGCCTCAGTCAAACTGGCTGCCAAGAGCGGTCGTGGAGTTATCAAAAGAAAGACCCCAATCCATTATCCCGAATGGACGAAGATCTGGGCTGAGGACCGGAAGGAAAAGAAGGCCCACATGACCCCCGACACATGGGTCAAGACGATGTGGGTTCCTCACTGGGACCACACCGGAGACCAGCTCAAGGGAATGGCCTGGGGCATCGCCATGTATGAAAGAGGGGGGCGGACTCTCAGCCTGAACCTCGGGCCGGAGGTGATCGAGGCGGGCAGACGTCACAACCAGGGACTCGCCATCTACATACGCCGCAGGATCAGTGGTCACCTCAAGGTCGCAGCCAGTCGACTTGGTCTGCCGGTCCCCGACTTCTTCTTCATGGTCGAGGACTCCGACCTGGGTGATGTCCACCTGCACGGTGGGATCCTTCTGCCCGACGACAAGAAAGCGCGCGACGCCTTCAGGGCGGCGCTGAGGGCTGCGGGAGGAGCATGGCGTGGAGGACGCAATGCTCGCCAGCTGAATACGGTGAAGATGGATACCCCAGTCAGATGGGTCGGCTACATCAACAAGTGGCGGTTGGGCACAGCCGTCAGGATCAACGGCAAGACGTTCGCGGCTACGAATGGCATCAGGTCGGTGGCGAAGGAGTGGTATCAGACCGCGCGCTCTACGGGTCAGGTGCTGCGGTCCGGACCTCAGTATCGGGATACGGGGACCATCAACATCGGCCCATAGGTCGAAGCCCTAGAGATGGGCGCGCACCTGTCACCCGGGTGCAAAGGGTCAGCCGATCATGCCGACATATCCCTTACCCCTGTGAGCCCAGAGTGCATACACGGTGCATACACGGTGCATCAAAAACATGAGTGGATTGAAGGTCCGGCGACAATCATACTCTCGATGAGGGACTGAAGCGCCGCTCAGCCTGTCCTGGCATTAGGGGGTAAGTTCTTGTGGGCGGTATCTGAATACCGCAGGAAGCAGCTGCCCGCTATCTGTTTGTTTTTGGCCTGAAATAACCGTCGGCTTATGGAACGACTACAGGAGCCTCTATGACCAGCGATACTTATTTCAGGGTGGGGTTCATCATCGGCGCTGTCGTTGCAGTCGTCACCTTTATCGGATCGTGGTGGTATTGCGCTGCTAACTACGGGTTCCTGCTGGGGTTCGGACTGGGCTGGTTACCAGCCGCCATCGCTGCTGCTATCGCCGGTGGACTTGCTGCCCTTCTGTGGGGGCCTGTTCTCCTGTTGATTGGGTTTGGCGTGCTTTGGCTAGTCGTTGAAAGCAGCAAAGAACGACCGAGGCCGCCTGAAGCGGCAAGGGCGCTCGACCCCGATGAGTCACCCGGTTACTGCGTCGAACGGAAAGATGCTGCCGGTGTGGTGACCAGTTACGTTTGCGGCGATGTGATCCTGCCTGTTGGCCCCCCGGTTGAAGTCTTGCCGGACTCAGCCGGAGACGAGAGGCGGCCCGACCTCGAAGCTCAACCGCCAGCCTAGTTGGCTGAGGTTCGTCCGAACTGTCACCCAGCCCGCGCCAGCTCAAACCGTCCGCAGCGGTCTGGATCGTAGAACCGCTCAGGATCCTCAGAGAGAGTCACCCAGTGCGGTATCTCGTCCGGATCGAGGATGACTGGCGCCCGGTCATGAAAGCGCTCCAGGAGTCCTCCAGAGGGCATTGTGAACGCGCCTACGGGTCGTGAGACATGGGCGGTGACGGCTTTCGTCTAAAGACACACATGCCCGCGCCTTTGACAAACGACGGTATTTGACATGTCGTGAAACGACGAAAGTTGCCGAGAGGGGCCGAGAGGTGAGCGAAGAGCCAACACCAGACTTCCTGGATCGTATCCTGGTGGTCGTGATTTCGGGAGCATTCTTTCTCGCCATCGCGTGGGTAGGGATCAAGTTCTCGCCGTTCGCTCCAGCCCGCTATGAAGCGGAACCCTCGACAGCGAGTGGCGCACCGGGGCTGCCGGGTGACATAGCACCGGGGTCTGGGGTTCGGTTGCGCGATAGTTTGATCCTCGAAGCCTTGGCCGAGCAAGCACGTCCAGCGAAGACCACCATCGAGTTGGACACCCAGATGTTGATGGGGCGCACATACGAAGCGACCCTCATCGTGGAACGGGGCGACGGGACGGCGACTGCCAGGATCATGGATACCACAGATCAGCCTTGGGCTCGTGACGTGCCGGTCTCCATCTCCCGAGAAGCCGCTGCACACGCCAGCTCCACGAAGTTCGAGATCGTCCGCACGTCGCCCGAGTGGCTGACATTTTCAGAGGGTGCTCCCGGAGTGTGGTCGTGGAACATCACGCCAAAGACGGGAGGGCCGGGGAAGATCACCTTCACCATGTATCACAAGGTCCTCGTCGACTCCCGCGAGCATGATTTGCTGGTCGAGCGCTATCCCCAGGATGTGACGGTGAATGTCGGCTTCTGGTATTCTGTGGGGAGTTCGTGGCGCTCATTCATGAGCTGGTTTGGCGAACCGCTTGGTATCGTATCAAGTGCCGTCGGTCTCATCACATCATGGTTCGCATTTCGAGCATGGCGACGACGGAAGGCTGCCCCTGGACAAGCCGAAGATCGGACAGACAATGCAGATGCCGGGGCGAGCCCAACTTCGGTTACCCCTGCTGATCAGCCGGACACACGTCCGCGCAAGAATGCGAAAAAGCGGGGCATTGCTCTCGCAGCCGATGGCGGTGTTGAAGCGGAAGCTCCCAACGAGGCTGACTCGCCCTCCTCGCGGGATTGATGGGCAGCGTGCTGATCACCCCGCCCGCACCACCTCGAACCGTCCGCAGCGGTCTGGATCATAGAACCGCTGAGGATGCTCAGAGAGAGTCACCCAGTGCGGTATCTCGTGCGGATCGAGGATGACTGGCGCCCGGTCATGAAAGCGCTCCAGCGGGCCTCCAGAGGGCATTGTGAGGATGGTGAAACTGGCGACCGGCCCCTCGTCGGTGGTGTCGGCCTGATCCCAGATCCCCGCGAACCAGACGGGAGCCCCGTCGGCCCGGCTGAAGCGCCATTTCTCCTTCGCGCCCTTCTCGCCGGTCCACTCATACCAGGCCGACGCAGGCACCACGCACCGGCGTCGGGCATAGGCGCCCTTGAATACGGCTGAGGTCGAAACTGTCTCGCAGCGCGAGTTGAAAGTCGTGAGCTTGAACCCGTCGCCCTTGCCCTTCTCGGTGTCCTTGAGCGGCTTGCCTGACCGCCAGAAGGGCACCAGGCCCCACCGCATCTTCTCGATCACCCAGCCGTCATCACCCAACCGGGCGGTCAGCTGCCGGGTCGTGGGTCGGACGTCGTCGTTGGCCTCGATGTTGACCGGCGGGCTCAACACATTGGCAAAGCCGGACAGCTGGTCGTGGATCTGCCGCCACGTCAGTTTGCTGGTGTCGAACCTGCCGCACATGCGGCAAGACTACACGTCGATGCCACCCTGTCACGCGGGACATTGAGGGCGATAGGCAGCGCCACATCGCTCGTGCTTTAATCCCGGGATGAGACCATCAGTCCTTTTCGCCGCATGCGCCCTGCTCACAGCCTCTTGCACGGGGATCAACGGCTCCGGGAATGCGGGGCCTCCTGCTGAGACCATCACGCTCGCCGCGTGGAACGTCGAACACCTGGCTGAAGCAGACGGCTCTGGCTGTCGTCCGAGGACTGAAGCCGACTACGCCGCGATACGGGCGTATGTGGACGGCCTGGAGGCCGACATCATCGCCTTCCAGGAGGTGGAGTCTAAGGCTGCTGCTGAGCGCGTATTCGACCCTGCCATCTACACAGTAGAGATCGAGGATCGGGTTGGGACGAACCGGCGAGGTGAGTGCCGGGGCCGGGAGGGCCTGACTATCAACGCCCAGCGGACGGGGTTCGCGATCCGCAAAACCGTCCCCTACGAGCGCCTATCTGATTTCACCGCCATTCAGGTCGGAAATCGGGATCTGCGGTCGGGCGTCGACCTGATCATCCGCCCGCGCGGTGGTGAGCCGATCCGCGTGCTGTCCGTCCATCTCAAATCCGGCTGCAGCTCGGGCGACAGGAATGACGCCTGTGGGACCTTCTTTCAGCAGGTGCCAGTGATGGAAAGCTGGATCGACAGCCGCGCCTCCGAGGGTGTGCGTTTCGCTGTCCTCGGCGACTTCAACCGGCGCCTGACGATGCCCGGTGATGTGGTCTGGGCTGAGTGGGACGATGGGTCACCGGCCAACGCGGATCTGGCTCTGGCGTCGGATGAGCTGTCCGCCACATGCAACCCGCGTTATCGCGACTTCATCGATTTCATCGTGCTTGATCGCCGGGCGTCCGACGACCTGCTGGAGTTCGATGAGCGGGTGTTTGAAGGCGAGGGTCTGAGTGATCACTGCGCGATTTCGGCGCGCCTCACTCTAGGCGAATAGTCGGCATTCCGCTTCAAGCCGTGCCGCTGCCCGGCTGATAGTGTGTAGCGTCTCAAAACGTCCACTCAAGCCATTGGTCGGCGGATCGCCCCGCGAAATGGATTATCGGCGTCAAGCAGGTGGATTGACGTGGGCTGGACACCTCGACGACGACCGGCTTAGCTCCCGTGGGCTTCGGGAGGGCGGCTATGGGCTGGATTGCTAGGCTATTCGGGCGGCCCGCTGAGGCGGCCAATCCACCGAAAGTAGAACGTCCTTTGCGCTCAAGCATTGAGCCGCCGCCGGGTCCACTACCGAAAAGGGGGCATGTTCAATGGCGCGCGGGCTCTTTCCCAACTGCAGTTGTCGGCGAAAGCTACTACCAGCCAGCGATCATGGCTCAGTGTGGTGCCCATACCCGGGACGGCGTTGAACATGAGTGCATCGCCACTATCCGGCCCGATCCGTCCAACAGCTTCGACGCTAACGCTGTCGAGGTGTTGATCGGCGGACGGCGCGTTGGGTTCCTCGCACGGGAGGACGCACCTCGGATGAAGGAGGCCCTTTCAGCTCTCGGCCTCGGATCTGCGACATGCGGAGCCCGTATCAATGGCGGCTGGCGGACCAATCAATATGACGAGGGCCATTTCGGCGTCAAACTGGCTATCCCCGGGTGGGGTCCGCTTGATTTCGGAGGCGGCCTAATCCACGGAGAAGAACGGGCAGGGCCTAAGAGCGAGCGCCGCCCCAGACCCACCTCCAGCGGTGCTGGCCCACTGGTGGGAAGGCGAATAGCAATAATGGGGGGCGCTCAGAGCAAGTTGGCTGACGAACTGGCCGCGTTGGGAGCGACCATCGTCGCTGGCGTCGGCAAAACGACCACTGACCTGATAATCGTCGGCAGCGACCGACCATTTACGCCCGGGGTTGAGCGCAGCCGCACATTCTTGGCCGCAAAAGAAGCTGCCGCGTCAGGTGGACCAATCCGCATCTGGGGTGAGGCAGAGTTCCGACAGGCGCTTCAGAGCCAAGTGTCGACCTGACGCCTCGACATTGCTGTCCGCCGCCATGAAGGCACTATGACGACGGCCTGCACAGCAGCTTTTCGAGTTCCAGGGCGGCGGCCATGCGCTGGATCTCGCCCGGATACTTCGCCTCGATCTCACGCACGATGGTCCGCAAGCCCGCCCGTCCATCGGCCCCTTCGGGAAGGAGGGTGGCGACCAGGCGGATCAGGGGCTCGGGGTCGGTCTCGTGTGGTTGCATCTGTGCTCTCCAGCTCATTCATCCGACCCGCCACGATTAGGCAGACCGAATGCGGGAAAGGCAAGAACATAACCAGAACATCTTGTGGATGAGCGCTTGTGCTCATGTGCTCATGTGCGCATGCGCTCAAGCGAGCTTGCGCGAAACCACTTCGAACTCGCGGACCGGATCACGCCCGAGCGCGACCACGAACTGTCTGAACTCCTCCGGGTCCACTCGTCGTTCGAAGCGCTCTGACTTGGACACGAAGGACTGCGGCTTGCCCATCCTCATGGCAAGATCCGCCTGGGTGACGCCTGCTGCCCGGCGCAAGTCGACGAGGTGCGCCACGAAAGCGCGATAGCCGGGATCGTGCAGGGTTGAGGTCATCGGAGGCCGCTTGCGAAAGGCGGCAATCCGGATAAAACCCGTTTCGGGATAACCCATAACGGGTTTTGGAGGTTTGACGGCGTGCGGTTGATTTCGGTGGGGCTGTTGGGCGTGCTCGCTCTGGGTGGCTGCATAAGCGAGGCAGAGAAGGCCCGGCGGGAGGAAGCGGCACTGATCAAAGAAGCTCACGCCGCCGTGGCTAACAAACTGAGAGACGCCGGCTCCGCGACTTTCTCCGATGTCGAAGGCCGCGCGGGCGCAGTCTGCGGGGTTGTCAGAGGTCGAAACGGCTTCGGTGGCTACGGCGAGGACGTGAGGTTCGTCTACAGCTCCATTGGCATCGCGGAACTGGATCCTGCGGCGAGCCCTCTGCATCCGAACATGCGTGCGGCCCGTCAGATTGAGCAGTGCGCGTTCGACCTCGACTATCGCAAGTGTCGTGGAGAGGACGGCTTACCCAGCGTGATCGAGCGCTGCATGGCCGGGGTCGATTTAGTAGAACCAGACGTTACGGTTACGGCGGATGTCGCGAAGGAGGCTTGCCGTGAAGCCCTCGAGCGCCGCTTCAATGAAGACATCCGTCCAGGAACGCTGACAACTCGTTCTGCTCGCGCCAGGCCAATAGGAGACGCCTGGAACGTCCGCCTGAACTGGGAGGCGAGCGGAGATGACTACAGTGGCATCAGATCCACCGGGACCTGCGTCGTCAAAGTCAGTGGGGAGACGCTGGTGATTGATCTCAACGATTAGCCTGACCCGGGAGGACCGTCGGCACTAGGCGTAGCTCCGAGCATGACACCAGATTAGAAAAAGGTGGCGCGTGTTGCGTCCTCAAGAAGCCGCGCGCTCACGTCCACATCGCCGATAACCCCGCGCTTTCAATGGTCTATGGTCAGTTAACATCAACCGACTGAGAAACGACCCCCATGAAATCTGCAGGACGCCCCAGGAACCCCGCCGCTCACGTGACCCCCAGTCCGCTTGCGGCTTTTATCGACGCGAACTGGGACAAGACCGGACTGACTAACGAGCAGGGCGCCGCCCGCTTCGGCTTCGTTGCCCCCAACATGATCAGTCACTGGAGGACGGGGCGCACACCGGTGTCGCTCAGCCATATTCCCAGGTTGGCAAAGCTGCTAAACGTAGACGAGGCTGCCTTGTTCGTCCTCTGGCTGAAGCAGCAACGGCTGCGAGATCCTTCGATCCCGGCAGAGCTTGTTGAGCGACTCGAACAGCGCTTGATTACGAACAATGAGGCTGCCTTGATCAAGGCCGTGCGGCTTGCCACTCGAAATGCAGACCCCGTGCTTTCTGGCACAGTCGTGGCCGCCATGACCGCTGCTGTCTCCTGAGAGAGTGGCACTGCTGCAGGAAGAGTGCACATCTAGAAGCCCGTCAGGCTGGAGGAAAATGTTCCCGGGCTTCGCCATATGAAGAGGGGTATACATTTTTCCGTTCAATCAGCTTTAAGCTCCCCGCTGTATTTCGATCTGTGAAATAGTGCCCCTCCAATCTCGCTGGCTCATCAGCGATATGAGTAAACAAGGCGGCTCCATAATGTATTTCACTCTCGCCGTTCCGCTGATCAATAGATGGATCGCTTTGATAAGATACTGACAATGCATACATGTCAGTCCTTTCTCTAAATATAGACTCCGCGAGAGAGTGCGACTTCGCTCGATCAGAGTAAAGGCGAAATGTCATTGTAGACATAGACTGTCGAATGACAACAAATACTTCTTTAGGGGATACTCGGACGCCATCTTCTTCATAAGTGGAGTGAAGAATGGCTCTCCACGTTCCACCTAAGAATGGTCGCTCTACGAGCCAACCTCTAAAATACTTCCACCTCCAGAAATACTTTTCGAACAAAACGGATACTGCCGTCACTGCTGCCGTAGTTGCCCCGAACGGCTTTAGAAGTGATAAGGAAACTCCATGTCCTAATATCACCAGTGCGATGGCCCACACTATGACGGCGAGACCTATTATCAATGTGATAGCCGTGCTGAGTTTCATTACTTAAAACCAACGTAACGCCAAGCGTCCCATAAGAAAAGATGCACGTGATGGCGAGACCATTTTTGGTCTGACGAAAACAGATACTTTAAATCGCTCACTTCACACCATTTACCGCATGTTTGATCGCTTGACGTGGCGTTGATCAAATACGCTAGAGTCTCTCTAACGCTTAAGTCATAGCGCTCATGCACAAGTTTACTATCCGGGGTGTTCCAGAGAAGGCATTCTGACAAAAAGCCAATAATAGGGTGGGCGCTATCAACTCCCGCATCGCTCATTTCATTTCTAAGGGACTTTACAACTCGAACAAGGGCCTTGTAACGGTAGCCTGTCCTATTGTTCTTTGTTACGCCATTTTCGTGATGCTGTTCGGGCCAGTTTATGATCCGCGAAGGGTTTTTATCGTCGGGCAGAAGCTCAACCCCTTCATGGTTGTGGTTCTGAGAATAATAGCGCCTGTATGGGAAAAATGCCGCGACATCAGCTTCCACCTGTGTTCGGGATGACTTGATGTCGAACGCTTTATTGCCACGAGTGACGGATCCGGGTTCGAAATAGTTTGCAAGAGCGCGGCCAAGATCGGATTTAAAGCTCTCGTAGTGATATGTCGCTGGCGTGATCCCGAAGTCAGCCCTGGTTCCCCCGTCCGGCAGGTCGTAGAAGAAGGTGTCGTAGCAGGCGACTCCCACATCCACATCGCTGTCGCGCCGGACGTTGGTGTTGTTTCTATACGAGCCTTGGACAAAGGCCCTCACGTTTCGCTGGCTTAATGAAGGGTCCTTTTTGACGGCCTCTCTTATCAGATTGATCGTGCGCTCACAGCGGGCCTGCTCTGCGTCACTAGGGGGTTTCGCCCATTCACGAAACTTCGACTCCCAGTCCTGCATTGCGGTGGTTCCCGAACGTGCAATATCACCGGGGGCGAATGTCCCAGGTTCTAAGCCTGGGATACCGACGATTTCCAGCTAGTGGAAGAGTGAGATGGTTCTCGGTCAGACAGAAGTTGTCGCTCTTGTGGATAGGCTACGGGAAGAAAGGCACGCCATATTGCTGTGC